>OGLS01000765.1_pt1 | contig 26133 bp, 15 predicted proteins | sample 1572881 | NCBI WGS metagenome assembly OGLS01 (sample SAMEA2582013, study PRJEB24529) | metagenome | biome: Human gut stool | place: China | collected 2011
CGTTTATTTGAAATTCCCTATAAGTGAGAATTTCCGCGATTCTCTGTGTACATACATACACACATACAAAGGGATTGTACACATGTACGTATGTACGCAGTGGATTCGCATATCTGCAGGAACAAGAAAGGAACACTGAACCTCTATGCACCCACCACCGATCAACCCTTTATTGGAGGAATCATGGCTTTGCTCAAAAGAACGCCTGAACAGAACGCCGCCTTTGAGCGGTGCGTCGGCTTTCTTGCCGAAATGATCGAAAAGTACAGCGGGAAGGTGGAGTTTCCCGTTCTTCCCGCTGACAGCAAAACGAGTTGGGACAGTTTATCCAATCCATCATCTCAAACAAATTCAGAAGAACCATTGACAAATGATATGGCTGCGTAATAAAATGCAGTTGGGACAAAATACACGAACAGTTACTGCACGATTGACAGGAGGTGCACCATGCTTCAGAATCATCCTGCTCCTGAGAGCCGCACGCTGCCCCAACATATCACCGACGAGCACAACGGCCTGAGCTACACCCTTCACGGCGATTATTACTTTCCGGATCTGGAGCTTCCGGAGCAACAGCCCATCGGCAAATGGGGCCGGCTGCACCTCCGGCACCTGGAATCGAACCATCCGGGTCATTTCCAAAGGCTTCTGCTCACGGGAGCACTGAATGCCTATCTGCACACTGTCGATGAGCAGGCCAGCGAGTGTTTCGATGTTCTCATGAAGGGATATGCCCAAAGCTGGGGCATCACCGAAGTCCTGAAGGCTGAAGATTCCATAAAGTGGGTCGGGCTCATGAATCTGGCGCGCGCCGAAGCGGAGCACAACGTGATGACCGAAATCATCTGCGCCTGAACCACCTTCCTTCACCGGCTCGTATCCAATCGGGCCGGTGAAGGCTTCCATAAACCGCACGAGGAGGAATTCCCATGTCCAGAGAAAAGCAGACGCCCGCGCCCATCCGTTCCAGCGCGGCGGAGGTGTTGACCTATGTCGCCTCCACGGGCGACCCGCAGGGCAGCATCGAAATACGCTACGAGGACGAAAACATCTGGCTGACGCAAAAGACGATGGCGCAGCTGTATGATGTGAGTGTCAAAACGATCAATTATCACATCAAGAAAATCTTCGATGATTCCGAGCTGTCAGAGGATTCAGTTATCCGAAAATTTCGGATAACTGCCACAGACGGCAAGCCGTACACTGTCCAGCACTATGCCCTGCAGATGATCATCGCGGTCGGCTTCAAGGTCAACTCCGAGCGCGCCGTTCAGTTCCGCAAATGGGTCAATCAGATCGCAACGCAGTACACCATTCGCGGCTGGGTCATGGACGACGAAAGGCTCAAGCGGGGCACCTATCTGACCGACAAATACTTTGAGGAACAGCTGGAGCGCATCCGGGAGATCCGCGCCAGCGAGCGCAAGTTCTATCAGAAGATCACCGACCTGTATGCCACGGCTATCGACTACGACCGTACTTCCGCCGCCACGAAACGCTTCTATGCCACGGTGCAGAACAAGATGCACTTCGCCGTGCACGGGCACACCGCCGCCGAGCTCATCATGGAGCGCGCCGACCACACGAAGGATCACATGGGCCTGACTACCTGGCAGGACGCGCCGGACGGCAAGATCAAAAAATCCGACGTGTCCATCGCCAAGAACTACCTCACCGAAGAGGAGCTTGGGCAGCTAAACCGCATGGTCACCTCCTATCTGGACTTCGCCGAGAACATGGCCCAGCGCCACATCCCGCTGACCATGCAGGACTGGGAAACCCGCCTGAACCGCTTCATTGAAATGTTCGAATACGGTCTTCTCAGGGATGCGGGTAGGGTGTCTGCAGAAATCGCCCGGCTGCACGCAGAAACCGAATTTGAGAAGTACCGCGTCATTCAGGACCGCGAGTTCCTGTCCGACTACGACAGGTTCCTCCTTGAGCTTGAGGAACACGCCGACGCGGCAAAGGCTGGACCGCAGGAGGAAAAGCCATGAAGCGAATGAAATGCTACATCTATACCTGCGTCTCCACCTCCATGCAGGTGGACGGCTACAGCCTGGACGCGCAGAAGGACAAGCTGCGCAAGTACGCGGAGTTCCAGAACATGCTCGTCGCCGGGGAATACTGCGACGAGGGCAAATCCGGCAAGAACATCGAGGGCCGCCCGGAGTTTCTTCGCATGCTGCGGGACATCGAATCCGGCAAGGACGGCGTCTCCTTCGTGCTGGTGTTCAAGCTCTCCCGCTTCGGCCGCAACGCCGCGGACGTGCTGACCTCCCTGCAACGGATGCAGGACTTCGGCGTCAACCTCATCTGCGTGGAGGACGGCATCGACTCCTCCAAGGACAGCGGCACGCTGATGATTTCCGTTCTCTCCGCTGTCGCCGAGATCGAGCGCGAGAATATCCTTGTCCAGACGATGGAGGGCCGCAGGCAGAAGGCCCGCGAGGGCAAATGGAACGGTGGCTTCGCGCCCTACGGCTACAAGCTCGTGGACGGGCACCTGCAGATTGCCGAGGAAGAGGCCGAGGTCATCCGCATCATCTATGACAAGTACATCCACACCACCATGGGCACCGCCAGAATCGCAAACTGGCTCAACGAGCACGGATACAGCAAGGTCTGCCGTCACAACAACAAGCGGGAAGCCTTCACGGGTTCCTTCCTCATCGGCGTGCTTGACAATCCAGTGTACTGCGGCAAGCTGGCGTACGGACGCAGACATAACGAGAAGATCCCCGGCACCCGCAACCAGTACCACATCGTCAAGCAGAAGGACTACGCGCTCTACGACGGCATCCACGAGCCCATCATCTCCGAGGAGGACTGGCAGCTTGCGCAGAAGCAGCGCCAGCAGACCAACAAGCGCCAGCTCAAGACACTCAGCCTTGACCACGAGCACGTCCTGTCCGGGCTGCTCAAGTGCCCCATCTGCGGCGGCGGCATGTACGGCAACGTGAACCGCAAAAAGAAGGGCGACGGAACCTATTACCGCGACTACTTCTACTACGCCTGCAAGCACCGCCTGCATGTGGACGGCAAGCGCTGTGACTACCACCACCAGTGGGGCGAGGAAATCATCGACGGCGCGGTAGAGGAGATCATCCACAAGCTGGTCAACACCCCCGCCTTTGAGCAGGGCATCCGGGAGAAGATCGGCGGCAAGCTGGACACCGCCGAGCTCGACACGGAGATGGAGACCCTGCGCAAGCAGCTCCGTCAGCTCACGGGCACCAAGGACAGGCTGGGCGAGCAGATCGACGCGCTCGATTTCGACGACCCGCATTACACCCGCAAGGCGCAGGACCTGCAGGAGCGGCAGAACAGGGTCTACGACCAGATCGCCTCCATCGAGGTCAGCATCGCCGAGGTGCAGACCAGCATGGACAACATCCGCCAGCGCCGGATTTCCACCGACAACGTCTATCAGTTCCTGCTCTACTTCGACAAGCTGTACGACCAGTTCACCGATCTGGAGAAAAAGACCTTCATGAACAGCTTCATCGAGCGCATGGAGATTTACCCGGAGCGTCGGAGCGACGGACGCATCGTGAAGCGCATCGAGTTCCGTTTTCCTGTGTATTTTAAGGGCTCGGAGATCAGCGGACTTTGTTGGGACGAAACGGATATGTCGGAGACGGTATGCTTATTGTCCAACTTCAAAGCAAGGACCATATCGAGATTGAAGTGAAGATGGACGAGCTGGATTTGACTGCCGCGGAGAAAAAGGCAACCTACGAGGAAATCAAAGCGTATGTTCTGGAACATAATGGCTTGAAGGTCAGCTACCTCTATATCGCACAGGTGAAGCAGAAATGTGGCATTATTGAGCGTGAGAATTGCAACAAGCCGAAGTCTGAGGAGGCAAAGCAGCCACACTGTCCGCCAGACAAGGAAACTGCGATTGTCGAGGCGCTCAAATTCTATGAGCTGATTGCTCCTTAGCGTGTGTTTCTAAAATGAGACCGGTGCAATTTTGGCATCTTTTCTTGCACTTCTCGATTTACCGCCAGTAAACCTTCGGTTTTCATCCTTGAATTGCAAGAAAATCTGCTTGAAACTGCACCGGTCTCATTTTAGAAACGCACTATAGTTCTGCGAAATCCAGCGGCACATGTCAACATAGATGTGGATGCGGACGAAATGGTGCAAAAAAGGCTCTTCACGGAATCTTGTTGGTTGCCCCAAGATTCCGCGAAGAACCAAGTGATGTGAGAATTACTCCGTAATGTAGGTGTACCGCATGTTGTAGCTCTTTGCGTACTGCTCAGCGGCGGAGTCCGGCAGGACTTCCAGGACAAGGTTCGGGCAGTTATCGAAAGACGGGTAGCCAAAACTCGTTAGCTTGCGAAGATTGCCCAACAATGCAAGCGACTCGCATCCGGAGAAGGCAGATTGATCGACGCTTTCCAAACTGCCCAGATTCGGAATTGAGGCCAGTTTTGTGCAGCCAGAAAACCCGTATTGTCTGATAGCGGTTACATTGCTCAGGTCGCCGACGCTTACCAAAGAGGTGCAGCCATCAAACGCACGATAAGGAATCTCTTTCAGGCTGCTTAAATCACCGACGGTTTCCAGCGCAGTACAGCTGACGAAACACTTCTGCTCCATTGACTCCAATTTGGGCATATCGCTGATTGATTTCAGCGAGATACAGCCTGTATAATGGCTGCCGTACCCAAATACGCCCTCGCCAAGGCTCACCAGATTATCTAAGTGTTCAAGACGTTCCAAACTGGAGCAGCCAGCAAAAGCAAAATGTTCGATGGCTGTAACACTGCTTAAATCGCCCAGGCTGACAAGCAATGTGCAGTTGAAAAATGCATTATCCCCAATGGCGGTTAATTTGTCAGACCAGTCAACGCTGACCAACGATGCACAGTGTGCAAAGGCTCCGGATTCCAAGCGCGTCAAGCTGTACAAATCATCAACATGCTCCAGTGCACTGCAGCCGTTAAAAGCACCTTTCCCGATAGTTTCCAAGTTGTGCAGGGAACCGATACTCTTCAGTGCAGTACAGCCCATAAATGCATACTGACCGATGCTGGTAATCTTGTCAAGTTCATCAACGTGTTCCAAGGCGCTGCAATTCACAAAACCGTTAGAATCAATGGATTCGACATTACTCATGTTGCCGACACGCACAAGCGAAGAGCAGCCTTCAAATGCGTAAGAATCAATCGAAGTTACGCTGCTCAGGTTGCCTACGCTCTCTAATGCGGTGCAGAAGCCAAAGGTGGAATATCCGATGGATGTGACTTTGCTTAAATCGCCAATGGTTTTCAGCGCTTTGCAGCTATTGAAGGCACAAGTGCCGAGCGTTGTGACATTGGTCAGATTCCCGACGCTGGTTAAAGTGGTGCAGTCAGCGAATGCGCTGCTGCCGATGCTATTCAGCCGGGGCAGTTCAGGAAGGCTGGTCAATGCTTCGCAATTAGAAAACGCATATTCGCCGATGGTGCGGACGTTGGACATACCCCCGATGCTCGCCAGCTTGCTGCAGCCATAGAATGCATCTTTCCCAATGCTGGTAGCGCTGCTTAAATCGCCGACCGAAAGAAGCTCCTTCAGACAGTAGAACAGCTTGTCAGGAACAGCCTTCAAGCTGCTTAAATCGCCAACTGTGGTTAGCGCAGCGCAGCCATCAAACACTTTCTCGCTGATGCTTGTCACACTGCTTAAATCACCAACGGTTTTCAGCGATTTGCAATTGCGGAATGTCTCTCGATTCAAGACGGTCAGCTTTTCCAAGCCGCTAATGCTGGTCAGTGATTCACAGCCGTAGAAGGCACCATACGCTATGCGTGTAACACTGCCGAGTTCCCCGATGCTTTGCAGGGAAGTACACTGCTTGAACGCATTTGCGCCGATGAAAGTAACGCTGCTGAGACTGCCAACGGTTTTCAGCGAAGTGCACTGATAGAAGGCGTTTTCGCCGATGGAAGTAACGCTGCTGAGATCTCCGATGCTTTCCAGTGACGCACAGGCATAGTCTTTTGACATGCCTTCGTCCGGAATCCAACGGCTGGAAACCCCAAAGGCAGAGTCGCCGATGCTTTCCAAATGGGGCATATCACCAACCCGAACCAAGGAGGTGCAGCCTACAAAAGCACTATTGCCAATACTTGTTACATTGCTCAAATGCTCCATGGATGTGAGCGATTCGCAATCTCTGAAAGCGTAAGCACCAATAGTGGTTACATTATCGGTGTTATCAAGTGTTTCCAACGCATAGCATCTGGAGAATGCGTATGCGCCAATGCTCGTCACATTCCCTAAACCTTCTACGCTTTGCAGATTGGTACAGCTGGCAAATGCGCTATCCGGAATGGCAGAAATGTTCGTTAGACCGCTAATGGTGGTCATGGCGCAGGACTCGAAAGCACCGCTGCCGATGCTTGTTACGTTGCTTAAGCCCTCGATGCTTGCAAGAGAATTGCAACTGAAAAATGCTTCCGCCCCAATGTGGACGTCATTTCCTCCGATTTCAAGCGTATTCAACTGACAATCGTAGAAAGCCCATCTGCCAATCTTTTTAATATTGTCTAAGCTGCTGATTTCTTTGAGTGAAGTGCAATACCCAAAAGCCCAATCTCCAATTGTTGTGACATGCTGCAAACTTCCGATTTCTGCTAAAGACGCGCAGCTGAAAAAGGCTGAATCACCGATTTGTTCGACATTAGAAATGTCGCCAATACGCTTCAGTGAATCGCAGTAATAATGCTGCTCCGGTTCATCGTCCCAACTGATACTGTATGAAAAAGCAGACGCGCCGATACTTTTCAGATGGGGCATATCACCGAGCTGCGTCAGTGATTTGCAGCCTGCAAAAGCAGATTCGCCAATGCTCGTCAAAGAAGTCAAATCTCCAACATCTTGCAGTGATGTGCAGTTGTAGAACGTGAAGTCACTGAGATTCGTTACATTCTCCAGCCCATCCACCTTCACCAGCGCCGTGCATCCATCGAATGCGTGCGCGCCAATCTCTGTCACGCTGCTGGGAATCGTGATCTCTTTCAGGCTCGTGCAGCCCGAGAAGGCGTAATCCCCGATGGCAGTTACAGAATCAGGAATTTTCACGCTGACAAGGCTCGTGCTGTTTGCAAACGCATATTCATCAATGCGTTTTACGTTTGCCGAAATTTCGTAGGTCGAGACATTTCCACCGCTTTGAGCGGCCGCATTGTCCGCCAGTGCGGGTATGGTCAGACAGCTTCCGACCAGCAGACTGGTCAGGGTAATCGTCAAAAGTTTCTTGGATTTCATGCGTATCAACCCCTTTCTCGATTTCCAGCATACAGCAATTTCAAGAAAAAGTCAATAGCAGAATCAAGAAAATTAAGGAAAAATACAGAAGCTAAATCGAATGCTATGCCATCCACCGTCAAATCAATAAGGTGCTAATACTATATTCAGAAAAAATTGTCAAGAAACGATTACCAATTATATTGACGAGTTGGAAGAAACTGCGTATAATAAATATGGAAAACTGGCAGTTTGCAACAGGGAAAAAGCGGATGGAGGAGATTGCACATGAAACGTTGGAAGGTCACATTCGGGCTGTTCTTGCTTCTTTTTGCGCTGGCAACGACAGTTGCTTGCGCGGAGACAAAGGAAGCGAAAATGGATTGGAACGATCGGACTGTCATTTTTGCCCAGCCGGGGGAAACAATCCACTTTACCTACGATGTTCCAGAAAATTATGTTGTGACAAAAGAGGAATGGCTGTGGTATTTCTGCTATACGGATGGTCGTGGCACTACGGGCTATGATGGCGAATATGGTGAGAGTCGCAAGGAAAGCTATACCTATGAGCCAACGGGAATCCATGTCGAATGGGATGGTAAAGGCAGCATTTCACTTTCTGCAAATGAAATGGTGCGTATTCAATTACGATTAAATGGATATGATTATCTGTTTGCATATGTACTTGTTGCAGACCCGGCAGAGTACTATACCTATGAGATTCAGAATGGGGAAGCGACGATTACAGGATATAATAAAGACCTTCTGCGCCGCAAAGTGCTGATTCCAGAAGAAATTGAAGGGTGTCCGGTTACGACGATCGGCGACCGCGCGTTTTATGACATGCCGTCGGGCATCGGCAAGGAATTTTACATTCCGGACAATGTAACCACCTTTGGTAAGGAAGCCTTTGCAGGCAGCGCCTATCTTGATGCGGTTCGGATGCCGCAGAAGCTGACGAAAATGGGCGAGGGCGTATTTGCGGCATGTTTACAAATGCACTTCTTGGAAATCCCTGATTCACTGACAGAAATTCCGGACGAAGCCTTTGTGAACTGCTGGGGCTACGGCTCTGCGAGAGATTATAGTGTTGAGCAGTGCATCGGCAAAAACGTGACCAAAATCGGTAAAAGCGCGTTCGCTGGATGCTGGAATATGGGGAGGGCGTGGGGCGATGGTCGTCTGCCTGAAAAGCTCGAATCCATCGGGGAAGGCGCATTCCAGTATTGTTATAAAATAAAATCATTGGAAATTCCGGCTGGTGTGACGGTCATTCCTGACCGCGCATTTCAGGGCTGCGAAAGACTGGAATCCATTCAGATTGATGGCGATATTACGATGATTGGCGCGGAAGCCTTTGACGGCTGTGTTGCGCTGACTTCGATGCCGCTGTCGAAGTCGCTGAACCTGATTGGCGCGGATGCATTCCGTGACTGCACGGCGCTGACGGCTTTCCAGCTGGCAGAGGGAAACACGCATTTTCAGGTGCAGCAAGGTGCACTGATGACGGCAGATGCCACGCGGCTGCTGACTTATGCTGCCAGCGCACCGCAGCAAAGCTTTGTCATGCCGGAAACGCTGACACAGATTGATGATGGCGCACTCAAAAACCTGCGCTATCTGGAAACGCTGACTTTCTCGCCGATTTTCAGCGATTATCAGGCAGGCATGTTTGAAAATGCAACGGGCTTGAAGACGGTGAATTTCGGTGAAGGTACGCTGACGGCGATTCCTGACCGATTCTTCAAGGGCTGCACGTCGCTTGTTTCGCCCAATGCGTTCACGGGCGTGACGTCTGTTGGCGAATCGGCATTTGAAGGCTGCACGGCGGTGCAATCGCTGTCGTTTGATGATTCGCTGTCGAACATCGGCACAAAGGCGTTCCAGAACTGCACGGCACTGGAAAGCGTGCATATTCCGGACAGCGTAACGAGCCTGAGTGCAGCGGCGTTCCGGAATGACGTTTCCTTGACGGAATTCCAGATGCCGGAGCGCCTCCATACCGTTTCTGCGTCGGCGTTCAGCGGCTGCACGTCGCTGAAAACGGTGACATGGAGCAAGTATCTGCAAACCATAGAAGCAAATGCGTTTGAAAATACGGCCCTGACGGAAATCATCTTCCCGGAGAGCCTGACCAGAATCGGTGCGTATGCGTTTGCGGGCATTGGCACGCTGGAAAACATCGTCCTGCCGGAAAATTTGAACACGATTGGTTCGTCTGCTTTTTCTGGCACTGGGATTCAGATGCTGAAGCTGCCCAAGAGCGTCACGACGCTAGGCAACGGCGCATGGATGAACTGTGCCGCCCTGCGGGAAGTTCAGTGGGACGCCGCGTTGACGAAAATCCCGGCGAGCACGTTTGAACACTGCACTGCGCTGACCCAAATCGAGCTGCCGGACGGCATTGTGGAAATTGGCGCAAGGGCATTCAGCGGCAATGAAAGCCTAACCAATGTGACTTTGCCGCGCACGGTGCGGCGCATTGAAAGTGCCGCTTTTGAGGGATGCAGTGCGCTGACGGACATCCTGCTCTGGCCGGACGTGGAGGAAATCGCGGCGGATGCTTTTGCGAACTGCGAGAATCTGACCATCCGCGGCTGGAAGGGGTCTGCCGCTGAAAAAGCAGCCACGTCACAGGGCGTGAATTTTGCCGCGGCGGATCAGGAGATTTCCTACACGCTCAATGCCGCGCAGGATGGCTATCTTGTCAGCGGCTGCGATGAAAACGCAGTGCTGCTGGTGCTTCCGGCTGTGCATAACGGGCTGCCCGTGGTCGGTACTGCGGAAAACGCCTTTGCAAACTGCAAGTACCTGCAAGAAGTGCGCGTGGAAGCGGAAAGTGTGTATTTGCAGGTTTGTGACGGCATCCTGATGGACGCGACAGGTAAAACGCTGCTGCTCTATCCGGCACGGCGCGCAGGAGCGGATTTGGTGATTGACGAAAACGTGACCGCCATTGCGGACTATGCGTTTGCCTACTGCCAGAATCTGCGCAGCATCACCATCAGCACGCAGGTGGAGACGATTGGCGACCATGCGTTTGAAGCAGTGAATGATGCCCTGTGCCTTGTGGTGCAGGATGGCAGCGCGGCGCAGCTGTGGGCGAGCGCACACGGGGTGCGCTATGCCAGTGAAAGCACATCGTTCACCTATCGCCTTGAAGGGGACAAAGCGTATATTACGGGCTATACGGGCACGCTGCCGGAGACGGTTGTTCCGGCAGTGATTGACGGATACCCTGTCTATGCGATTGAAAACCTCCGCAGCCCGATTCTGACGCACGTTGTTGTCAGCGAAGGGATTGTGGAAATTGGGGAATCTGCGTTTCAAAGCAACTATACTGGTAATCTGTTGAGTGTGAGTTTGCCGCAGAGCGTAAAGAAAATTTCAGATTTTGCTTTCGCTGGACAGCAGTATTTACAGGAAATCACATTTGATGGTGTGGAGAAAATTGGTCGAGGCGCTTTTAGCAGCTGTACAAAACTGACACAAATTACATTGCCGGATACGCTGACAACAATTGAATGGAAAGCATTTGAATACTCTGGTCTAACGTCACTGACGATACCGGTCAATGTCTCGTTTATTAGGGACACGTCCTTTATTGAAAACTGTTCGTCACTGACAACGCTTCGTGTGGCGGAAGGAAATCCTTACTACGAGATGGAAGATGGCATCCTATACCAAACCGCTTCCAAGTCTGTGTTTTATACAATGCCTAATATTGAAGGCGTAATCACAGTACGAGATGGAACAGAACGTATTGGCAATGATGCTTTCAGCGGAAGAAATATCACGGGCATACAGCTTCCGGATACGTTGATAGAGATTGGCGAGAAGGCGTTTGCAGACTGTGAAAAATTAACAGCAATTGAACTTCCTGAAGAACTGCAAACAATCAAATGGTATGCATTTGGTGGATGCACTAATTTGGAAAAAGTAACGCTGCCAGAAGGATTAACAACCTTAGGATCGGCTGCATTTGCACACTGCACGTCACTGACTGAAATGACGATTCCTAATGGCGTTACTGAACTTTCTGCGACTTTCGTGGATTGCGTTTCGCTGTCGAAACTTACGTTGCCTGATGACTTAAAGACAATGAAGAATGGCGTTATCGAGGGTTGTAATTCCTTGGAGACGCTGAACTTGCCTGCAACACTGCAAAGTATTAGTGGCACTTGGCCCGGTCATTTAAAAACTATTACAACTGCGCCTGCTTCTGTGCGTTATATGTCGGAAGATGGTATTTTGTATGACAAACAGGAAAATGGCATCTTATTCGTCAACGCCTCCATTACAGGTCATGTTACAGTTCGTGAAGGTATTGCAACGATTGGTGAAACAGCGTTTAGCGGTAGAAAAGGATTGACAAGCATAACGTTGCCAGAAAGCTGCATTAGTATTGGCGATGCTGCATTTAAGGACTGCACAGCGCTCAGCAGCGTTGAGTTTCCTGATAAGCTGGAAAGCATCGGCAAGGAAGCGTTCTGCAATACAGGATTGCAGTCAATAGAGTTTACTCAGCAAAAGCTGCAAATTGCATCTCGCACATTTGCTGATTGCGAAGCGCTTACAAATGTGGTACTGCCTGATGGAGTAGAACGTATTGAAGAGGAAACGTTTAAGAATTGCAGTGCATTGGTCAAAGTTGAATTGCCGGAAAGTTGCACGTCTATTGAAAAATCTGCTTTTGCAAACTGTACAGCACTGAACGATATAGAATTCCCGGAAAAATTGGAGTCAATCGGCTACCACGCATTCCGTAATACCGGCATTACGTCGCTGAAACTTTCGCAGCCGGGTCTTCACGTTGGGAGTTTTGCATTTACTGATTGCCATCAGCTGAAGTCTGTGGAAATCACATCGACGGACTTTGACTTGATGGAGTGGGCATTTGCAAGATGCGAAAATTTGGAGACAGTAATTCTGCCGCCGCAGGTTTTCCGCATGGAAGGCGGATGCTTCACGGAATGCACGTCCCTGACTACGGTCGTTTTGCCGAAGAACATTACGGACGTGCATGGTTTTAAGGGCTGCACGTCCCTGAAAACTATTGACATTCCGGACAGCGTGACGAGAATCGACTATAATGCATTTGCAGAATGCAAGTCGCTGGAAAGTATTCATCTGCCGGATGGGGTAACGAACATTGGTGGACTTGCGTTTGCGCAGTGCTATGCGCTGAAGGAAATCAATCTTCCGGATTCGCTGACCACGATCGGAGAAGAAGCATTCCGAGGAGTTCCGATTGCTGAAGTTGTCATCCCGGCAAATGTGACCGAAATCGCGGACTGGACATTCTATTATAATGGAGAACTCCGTTCGCTGACGCTCCCCGATGGCTTGAAGAAAATTGGCGCGAATGCTTTCTGTGGAGCGTCCAAGCTCCAATCGGTGGAACTGCCGGAAAGTTTGGAGGAAATAGGGAATGCCGCGTTCCGTGAGAGCGGGCTGACCTCGATTACCATTCCAGGTAATGTGAAGCGCCTTGGCGGCGCATTCATTTACTGCAAGAATTTGGAGAAGGTCTCCATTGCCCCCGGCGTTGAAACGATTGGTGCTGACGCGTTCTTGGAATGCCCGAAGCTGACGGAAGCAACGCTCGCCAGCACTGTTACGACCATCGAGAGCAGTGCGTTCTGCGGCTGCAAGGCGCTTCAAACCATTAACGGCGGTGCGCTCATTCAGTCCATTGGCGAACATGCCTTCACGAGCTGCGAAAACATTGAGGAAATCAATATTTCGCCGAATTTGACGGAAATTTCAGACTATGCATTTGATGGCTGCAAGAAACTGAAGCGCGTTTCGCCGTCGGCAGCGCAGAAGGGCGTTTTGCTGCCGCATGTGAAGTACATCGGCAAGTGGGCATTCAACGGCTGCAAAGCGATTCCGTCCTTCTCTCTGGGCGATTCGCTGGAAACGGTCGGGGATTATGCGTTTGCTTCCACGTCCGTTACGTCCATGTATTTCCCGGATACCGTGAAGCAAATCGGCATCAATCCGATGTGGATGAATTATGCCATTCTGTCCGTGCATTTGCCGAAATCACTGACGGAAATCCCGCAGGGGATGTTTGCGCAGGCCGCGCGGATGCAGACGCTTACCATCCCGCAGGGTGTGCACAGCATTGGCACACAGGCATTCCACGGCAATGTTGCTTTGGCAGCGCTGAAACTGCCGGATGGCTTGGAGCGCATCGGAGCAAATGCATTTGGAAACGCGATGCTGCTGCTGGAAATTCCGGCATCGGTTACGGACATTGCGGATGATGCGTTCAGCGAAGCGGTTGTGGAATTCTACACGCCGTCGGGCAGCGCGGCGCATCAATACGCGCTGGCGCATCAGATTCCCGTGCATTTGGATGAGTCGATTCCGGCAGAATACCTCGGCACGGCTGACCAACTGGCAGCAAAAATTGTCGCGCAGGTGATTACGGATGACATGACCGACTATCAGAAAGCAGAAGCGCTGGTAGATTGGATGCTCAGCGAAACGACGCTGTCAGACATGCTGCCGCACACATATAGCGGCAAAATGGTGCTTGTCCAGCGTAAAGGTACGCGCTGGGGCTGGGCATTTGCATACAAAGCACTGCTGAACGCGGCAAATGTTACCAATGATATCTACTTCAACGCGAAGGGCATCGTTGAGGGCGAGGGAATTGGGAATCAAACCTCAGTCTTTGTTTCGTATTTTGACGGCGACGCCGTGAATATGATTCAGATTGATGGGCAATGGTATTTCACGCATCCTGCCTTTGTGGAGCATTTCGGAAAGGCAAGATACTTCATGCTCAATCGAGAAACGTATCGCTTGTCGTTCGGGGATGATCCGAAAGTGAAAGACTGCGACAACTACGACCAGACCTTCCTCTATCAGGCGTACTCCAAGGATGTAGAGGCGGAGGTTGTGGAGCAGGCATCTGCGTCCTTTACAGAGGGCAAGAAGCTGGTGTATGCGGAAGTTCAGCCGATTGAGGAACTGATGGATGCGAGTTATGCGTATGTGCTGGATTTCGCAGGGCGGCATATGGATACGCTGGACTGGCAGAACGCACAGGGCGAATTTGAGCCGACTATCATTGGCACAAACAACGGCTACTGGCTCAGTGACGACCTGACGGGCGAGTATGCGCAAGTGACGGTGAATACGCAGACGCTCTATCCGTATGGCGCGGAAGTGCGGCTGGATGATCCGGAATACACGGCAGTGCTGTGCGACTGGAATGTGGATGGCACGCTGACGCTGTCGGAAGATACCGAAGAAGCAAGCGTGGCGCTGTTCACCATAGAAAGGGGAGAAGATATAGAAAAGAAACAAACCATTACTGGCAGAAAGGTCTATCATGCGACCTTCACCCCGACCCTGAGCCAGTACATTAACACACTGGCACCGACGGAATTTGACTTGGTGCTGGAATGCCAGCTGCCGCCCATTCGTGATGCTGCACAGCTGGTGGACAACAAGCTGACGCTGACGCTTTCGGATTCACATATTTTCCCGGAAAATGCGCAGCTGGATTTGATTTTCTGGCCGGAAGGCGGCACATCGAGTGCTCCTATAACGCACTTCTATGTGGAGGATCGTGAAGAACTCTACCCGGATGGCAAGCGCGAAATTACGCTTGACCTCTCGGCACTTCGCTGCGACATGAGATACACGCTCTACATTGCGCAGACAGCGGACAACTATGTGGAATCGGAATACAGTTCCGTTACAAGCCGCATCGACATACCGCATACGCCGTACATTGAGACGGTACGGCCTGCAACATCGACGGAAAACGGGCGGATAAGCGACACGGTCTGCAAGATTTGCGGCACATGGCTGGACAACGGCTATGGGATTGCATCGGATCATATTTTACAGCTGCCTGCGAGTTTGAAGACCATTGAGGAAGAAGCCTTTGTCGGCATGTGGCAGGTGCAGCAGGTGAATATTCCGGAGGGCGTTACTGCGATTGGAAAGCGCGCCTTTGCAGACTGTACGCTGCTGCGGCTGGTCATTATCCCGAACAGTGTGCAAACGCTGGCGGATGATGCCTTCAGCGGCTGCCATCCGGTGATTCTCTGCGACGCGGAAAATCAGCAGGTGATTGACTGGGCAAATGCACAGGGACTGATGGTCGTTTTCAAGGAAAGTAAATAATACTATTTCCAGATTCACCTGCGCCATCTGCTTGCGCCTTTTCCATTCTGGCGTCCGCTCATTCCACTTAGCGTAGCGCTGCTACGCTGCGTTCCATTCACGTTAGCCAGAATGAAAAATTCGCGGCGCATCTTGGCGCATTCTTATCTGGAAATAGTATAACACATCCCTTTGGCTGCTTCGGTGACACAACTTCTCCGAAGCAGCCCCTTTTCTTTTCAAAAAAATCTCGAAACAGGATTGACAAAATGGGCTTGATACACTATAATAGAGACAAGGTTGAGCGTTAAACCTAACGAAAAATACGCCACGAACTCGTGAAGGAGGTTTTCCCATGAGAGGGTCGAAAAAATTGGTTTCCATGCTGCTGGTGCTGTGCCTGACGCTGGGCGCGCTGCCGCTGGTGATGGCGGAAGAGGTCGTTGATGCGGACTTGACCTGCACGATTACGCTGGGCAACTGGCCCGCGGATACGGCGGCGGAGGCGGAAAAGGCGCTCTTTGAGAGCTACCGCGAGACGATGAAGAAGCAGTACCCGAACGTGACGCTGGTGCCGGATTACTACTCCTACACCCTGAGCAGCTACGTTCCGATGGCGAAGGGCGGCACGGCGCCGAGCATCTTCCAGCCGCCGTTTACCGACCCGCAGCTGCTGATCAGCCAGCATCTTGTCGGCGACGTGACCGATGCGCTGGAGCGCGCGGGGGTGCTGAATGAGTTCAGCCCGTCGTACCTCGAAATGCTGTCCGACGAGAACGGCCGCATCTACGGTCTGCCGCGCGACGGCTATGTGCTGGGTATGCACATCAATGTCGCCCTGTTCCGCGAGGCGGGGCTGGTGGACGAGGAAGGTCTGCCGATTTACCCCAAGACCTTGCAGGAAGTGGCGGAATACGGTCAGATTATCCGCGAAAAGACGGGCAAGGCGGGGCTGGTATTCCCGGCGAGCGAGACGTATGGCGGCTGGCTGTTCACCAATATCGCGTGGAATTTCGGCTGCGTGGGCGAAAACGCGCTGGAATATCAGGATGAAGACGGCCGCTGGGTGTGCAACTTCACATCCGACGAGTGCGTGGCGGCGATGGAGTACATCCGCGACCTGCGCTGGAAGTACAACATCCTCAATGCCGACGCGACCACGACCGACTGGGCGGGCGCGCATTCTCTGCTGGGCACGGGCGAAGCGGCGATGAACTTCGCGGCGGATGACTCGGTTGACCAGCCGACCTCCAACAAGGGTCTGCCGGTGGAGGACTTCGCGCTGATTCCGTTCCCGACGGGCGACGCGGGACGCTATGCGCTGGCGGGCGGCACCTGCTACATGTTCGCGCCGAACATCACCGAGGATCAGGCGACGGCGCTGATGGCATACCTGACCGTGCTGGGCAAGATGCCCTACCTGAATGACCAGATTATCGAGGGGATGCGCGCGGACTATGCTGCCAAGCGCGACCGCGGCGCCCCGGTTCTGCCCGCCATCAGCGCGTGGAACGATGCGGACTACAACGCGGCGAAGCAGGCGATTATTGACGAATACTGCAATGTCGATATGCGCTTGTATAACGACTTCTTCGATTCCATCACGCAGGGCACGATTACACTGCGCTCGGAAGAACCCGTCTTTGCGCAGCAGCTGTATCGCGAGCTGACCGCTGTAATTCAGCGCGTCATCACCCGCGAGGGCGCGGACGTGCGCAAGGCACTGCAAAAGGCGCAGGATTCCTTCCAGGAGTATCTGGATGATGAAATCAACGATTACTAATTTCTGATTGGACAAAAGATTCCGGCGGCGGTCAGCCAATGCCGGTTTCTTTTGACCCAAAATCAAAGAAAAGCCTAACGGGAGCATGGAGGAACGCCTATGAGCAGAAAAAAGGCGCAAGTCGGCTTGCGCGCACGGACGGTTGACCACCTCAATGCTTGGCTGATTATGCTGCCGAGCCTCGTGCTGATGCTGTTCTTTGTCTGGGAACCGCTGTTTGAGAGCGTGGTTATGAGCCTGTACAAGACGCGCAACATCGAACTGGTGAACTTCATCGGCTTCAAGAATTACATCAGCGTCATGGGCAAAGATGACTTTTTGCAGGCACTGACGAACACGTTCTCGTATACGTTCTGGTCGCTGCTGCTGGGCTTCTTCCTGCCGATGGTGCTGGCGCTGCTGATTGGGGAGACCGTGCGCAGCAAGAGCTTCTTCCGCACGGTGGCGTATCTGCCGAACATGCTGCCGGGCCTCGCGGTCGTCATCCTCTGGTCGGCGTTCTTCTCCGGCGAGAAGTCCGGCGTGCTGAACATTCTGCTCAGCCACTTGGGCATTGCGCCGCAGACCTACCTGACGCGCTCGGAGTGGGTCATCCCCATCATCATCCTGATTGCGACGTGGAAGGGCGCGGGCGCGACGGCGCTGATTTACATGGCGGGCATGTCCAGTGTCAGCCCGGAGCTGTACGAAGCGGCGGCGATTGACGGCGCGGGCATCTGGCAGCGCATCATCCACATCATGATTCCTGCCATCAAGAAGCTTGCGGGTACGCTGCTGATTCTGCAAATCATCTCCGTGTTCCAGATTATGTATGAACCGATGGTGCTGACGAAGGGCGGCCCGGATAATGCGTCCCTGTCGCTGATGCAGCTGATGTGGCAGTACGCATTCGGCGGCTCGATGAACTATGGCAAGGCATCTGCCGTCGCGGTGATTGTCACGCTGATTTTGCTCGTCATGACGGCGATTTACTCCTACTTCGACCGCAAAGAATCCGACTGGGATTAAGGAGGGAGAACGCATATGGCAAAAGCACAGCGCACCGGCGTCATCCGGGACTACGATATGCACTCCGCGTCTGTCCGGGTTGGGTATGGGTTCATCTTCTTCTTCTGCCTGATTATGACGGTCATCGCGGTTTTCCCGATTATCTGGGTCGTATTGGCGGGTTTCAAGGACTTGAAGGAGTTCATGTCGTCCGCCAAGCTGCTCCCGGAGGTGTTCGATTTTTCTCTCTTCGCGAAAACGTGGTCGCAGTTGGGCATTGCGCAGAACTACCTTAACTCGCTGATTTCCGTCGCGGGCAGCGTCGTCTGCGCGATTGTGTTCAACGGGCTGCTGGGCTATGGGCTGGCGATTTTGAAGCCCAAGGGCTACGGCATCGTCAAGAAGCTGGTCATGCTCTCCCTGCTCCTGCCGACGACCATCAGCATCGTGCCGCTGTTCATGAACATCCAGAAGTTGAATCTCGGCGGCTCGTTCGTCCCGCTCTGGCTGAGCTATGGCGCGAATGCCATGTACGTTATCCTGTTCGTGCAGTTCTTTGAATCGCTGCCGACTTCCATCATCGAAGCCGGGCGGATTGATGGCTGCACGCAGCTGCAAACGTTCTTCTACATCGTCCTGCCGCTGTCCAAGCCGATTTGCTCCGTGATTGCGATTTTCGCCATCAACGCCGCATGGTCGGACTTCCTCCTGCCGTATCTGGTGCTTCGCGGCAGCGCGCTGCAAACGGTGATGGTGCGCCTGTTTGTTTTCAGCACGGAACAGACCGTCAACGCCGACACGATGATGCGCTCCGTCGTTTTCTCGATGATTCCGCCCATCATCCTTTTCTTCATCTTCCAGAAGCAGCTGACCGAAAACGCCGTGTCTGTGGGCATCAAGGGGTGACATTATAAAAAACTTCGATAGTCACCCAGTAACATGGGAGGCGCCGAAGGAGTCCAGAGGGCGATCGGAAAGCCCTCTGGAAGCTGCTTAACAGCCCATTCACGGAAAAGAAGACAACCTGCAATACCGAAAAAAAGAGCTTCTACTTCTTTCTTGCCAAAAAGAAAGAACCGACAGGAGGACACACAATGGCAAAAGCCGCTGACGTATATTTCCAAGTAGACCCGTGGAAGGTCATTGAGCAGGGCTTTGACCCCGCCTACGCGCGCGTGAGTGAATCCATCTTCTCGCTGGGCAATGAGAGCATCGGCGTGCGCGGCTGTTTCGATGAGGGCGGTCATGTCGATAGCCTTCGCGGAGCGTATACCAATGGCATCTATGATATGGAGAAGCTGAGCCGCTCCTATAAGGGCATCATCGACAAAACGCACTTCATGATTCCCTCGGCGGAATGGCTGATGACGACGATTTCCGTCGATGGCAAAACGCTCGATTTGGGGCAGTCGCAGTTTTCTGACTTTACCCGCGAACTCAACCTCCACGCCGGCACGCTCACCCGCCGCTTCCTCTGGACGACGAAGAGCGGCAAGCAAATCCGCCTGACCTTCCTTCGATTCCTCGATATGGTGCACCGCGAACGCGCGTACCAGCGCATCACGCTCGAAGCGCTCAATTTCACGGGCAGCGCGACAGTCACGTCCGGCGTGTCCTTCAACGTCGTGCATGAAGGGCGGCAGAAGTGCTTCTGGCAGGAGACGCGCACCGACGCGAGACCGAATTGCCTGATGGTGCAGTCCCGCACGACGCTCTCGAATCAGGAGGAGTTTTGCGGCGCATGGCTGACGCTGCCCGGCGAATCCACCACATCCGCCGAGGGCAAAACCGTCACCGCGACGGCGGATGTTCTGCTTGCGCCGGGGCAAGCCGTGCAAATCGACAAGCGCGTCGTCGTGTTGTTCAACGGTCAGCAGGGGGATGACCTCTGGCAGAGCGGTCTGGATGCGATGGCGCAGAGCAAAGCCGTCTCGCTCGATGACGCACAGGCGACACAGCGCGCGTACTGGGATGCTTACTGGCACACGTCCGACATTCGCATTGAGCCGAAAGATGAAAGCATGGCGGAAGCCGTCGCAGCGGAACAGCAGGGGATTCGCTTCTGCTCCTTCCAGCTCGCGCAGACCTACAATGGCGGCAGTATGCGCCACAACATTGGCGCGAAGGGCTTGACGGGCGAGGCGTACAACGGCCATGCGTTTTGGGATACGGAATCCTGCTGCCTGCCATTCTACCTCTTCACGAACCCGGAGGCCGCGAAGTCGCTTCTGCTCTTCCGCTACAACACGCTGCCAATGGCGCTGGAGCGCGCAAAAATGCTGGACTGCAAAGGCGCGTGCTACCCGATTGCGACGCTTAACGGTGACGAGGCATGTCCGCTCTGGCAGCACGCCAGCCTGCAATTGCAGCCGAGCACGGCGGTATCCTACGGCATCTGGCATTATGTCCACCTGACGGACGACAAGGCGTTTTTGTACCGCTACGGCGCGGAAATGCTGCTGCAAATCGCACGATTCCAAGCGACTCGCGTCGGCTTCAGCGAGAAAATCGGCAAATACGGCTTCTTCGGCGTGATGGGCCCGGACGAGTTCCACATGATGGTCAACAACAACGCATATACCAATTATATGGGGATGCGCGCCCTGCGCTATGCGGCGGATGTGCTGGATGCAATGCGGGCGGATGCGCCGGAAACTTACGCGGCACTGTGTGAAAAAGTCGAGCTTGTACCGGATGAACCCGCGCAATGGCGGCACATTGCCGACAACATGTACATTCCGGAAGCGCCCAATCACTTGTTTGAGCAGCACGACGGCTTTTTTGAGCTGCCGCACACGGACATCAACAGCATTCCGGTCAGCGAGTTCCCGCTCTACGACCATTGGGCGTACGACCGCATCTACCGCACGGACATGATTAAGCAGCCGGATGTGCTGATGTTCCTCTACCTCTACAATTCGTCTTTTGATACCGAGACGAAGCGTATCAACTACGATTTCTACCAGCCGCGCACGATTCACGAATCCTCCCTTTCGCCTGCGATTCACTCCATTCTGGCGGCGGAGCTGGACAAGATGGACGAGGCAGTCAATTTCTTCGGCTACGCGACGCGCCTTGATTTGGACAACTATAACCGCAATACGCGCGAGGGCTTGCACATCACGAGCATCGCGATGGCATGGGCGAACATCGTCTACGGCTTCGCAGGTCTGCGCAGCGATGACACGATGCTGCGCTTCGCCCCGCGTCTGCCGGAGCGCTGGAAGCGACTGACCTTCTCGGTCATGTACCGTGGGCGTGTGATTGCAATCAGCATGGGGGCGGACAAGACCGTGTTCCAGCTGATGCAGGGGGACAAACTGGCGGTGCAGGTGTATGGCGAGACGGTGGAATTGACGGATGAGCCAATTTCGGTGCAGCGGCAGTAAAGCTGAATACAAAACGGCGCGGCAGGGTGAGATTCTTGCCAGCGCCTGTTTGCGTGCAGAAAAGAATTGAAATGTCAACAGTATGTTCGAGAGCAGGGACACTCATCTGCGCAGTCCATTATGACTCTGCGCGCTCACCCACCGTCTGAATATCCGTTTGTTTGAACAGCATACAGCCGCAGTGCCCTTTGAAGGTGGGGAAGCTGATGATTTTCAATTTTGTGTCAATCTCCGGGCTGTAATATACAATTTCCAGCGTTTCACCGAACAGCGCCGTGCGCTCGTAGACGCGCAGCCACTTTTCGTCCATATTGGGGAAAATGCTGCCGAACGAGTGGTTGATGAGCTGCTGCAGCGGCGTTTTTTCGATTTCAGCCAGTGCCTCGTTACCGTAGCGGAAGATCCAGTCCACAGCGGCGCGCTCCTCGTTGAACACCATCTCGATGTCGGCAAACGCAAAGGGCGCGCTGTCATAGCTGGCATAGTGCCGCTGATATTCTTCCTGTGTGGCGGGCGCGTCGCTGTCAGACAGGCTCTGCGCAATCTGCCGCCGTCCGGCGCACAGCTGTTCTTTGAGCTCTCGTTTCTTTCGACAGCTATAATACAGCGTTTCTCCGTTGACGAGTTCAATCTCCTTTCCAATGTCGTGGATTCCCTTGATAGATACCAGCGTGGCGCGGTCGGCGCGGATAAAGCCGCTGCCAAGCATACTTTCCAATTCATGGATGGTAGTGTGGGTTTCGTAGGTGCTGCCATCGGAAAAATGGATGATCGACTGGCGACCTGACAATTGAATATAAAGAATGTCCTCTGTCAGCAAGCTGATATGCCTGCGGTTGGAAATAACGGAAATATCGTCGAATCTCATAGCTCTTCCTCCACCATTATAGAATACCATTACAGAATACAATGCAAGATTCAACGCAAAGAAAAAACGTCATTCGCGCAGGATTGTACGATGTTCACGCAAGGTCTGTTGCAATTCAAACAAAGTTATGCTACACTGAAAACACAAGAACAGAAAAGGACGGAAGGTGAGCGATGTCATCTTTCGTAGCAGTTCCCTATGGGGAAATCTGTCTGAGTAAAGGAGGAACACCTGTGAAAAAGAAACTGCTAAGCTTACTCCTTGTGCCGACCATGTTGGCTGCCACGCTGACGGTCTGCGCCAGTGCCGAGAAAAGCAGCGACACTGCCGCCGTGTTCAATGCAGAGACGAAGCCGGCAACCCAAAGCACCATGGAGGTCAATCGGCAGGTATATGACTTCCTGAACTTTGAGGATACGTCGGAGCTTGAGAATGCGGAACGAGGTTTCATCGCCGCACCGGACACACTGAATCTCCGTGGCGAGAACGGGAGAACCGTGTGGACGCAGGACGCATATGCGTTTCTTGACAAAGACGCGCCGGATACCGCCAACCCAGCCTATGGCGGAATACGCAGCTAAACCACATTTACGGTCTCTTTGAGGTTACTGACGGCATCTACCAGGTGCGCGGCTATGATATTTCCAATATTACCTTCGTCCGCAGCGAACACGGATGGATTATCATGGATTGCGGCAGCAGCAAATATACCGCGGCGGAAGCGCTGAAACTCTTCCGCTCCAAGATGGGCGATGCGCGGATTGTCGCCATTGTCATCAGCCATGCGCATGTGGATCACTACGGCGGCATTGAAGGGCTGATTGCCCCCGAAGATGCTGCGGACAGCAGCCTGCCGCTTGACGAGCAGATTGCATCCGGCAAGACCGCAATTATTGTGCCGAAAGGCTTTACGGACGCGGTAATGAAGGAAAATGTCTTTGTGGGCACGGCAATGAAGCGGCGGGCGTTTTTCCAGTACGGCTCCATGCTTCCCTATGGCGAACAGGGACGCCTTTCGGTGGGCATTGGCCTGACCGCAGTGCAGACCGGTGTCGGTTATATCGCGCCGACCTTCGAGGTTGCGGATTCGATTTATGAAACAACCATTGATGGCGTAACCGCTATCTTCCAGCAAACGCCGGGGACGGAATCTCCCGCCGAAATGAATACCTATTTCCCCGACAGCAAAGCCCTCTGGATGGCGGAAAACTGCAGCGGAAGCATGCACAATCTCTACACGCTGCGCGGCGCGGAGGTGCGGGATGCGAATGGCTGGGCTCGCTACATCACCGAGGCACAGTCGCTGTTCCCCGACGCCGAGGTTGTTTTTCAGGCGCACAATTGGCCGCATTGGGGCAAGAAAACCGTCAACGAATACATGACCAACACAGCTGCCATCTATAAGTTCATCCACGATCAGACCCTCCTGTATATCAACGAAGGTTATACCTCTACGGAGATTGCCTCCATGATCCGGCTGCCGGAGGAGCTGGAAAAGGTTTGGTATACCCGGCAGTATTACGGTACGCTGAAGCACAATGTCAAGGCAGTCTATCAGAAATACATGGGCTGGTACGATGCAAACCCGATTCATCTGGATGAACTGACGCCGAGCGAATATGCCAAAAAACTTGTGGAGTATCTTGGCGACACGGACAAGGTGCTTGAAATGGCACGTGCCGATTATGAAAAGGGCGAATATCAGTGGGTCGCACAGATAACGAATACGCTGGTATATGCTGACCCGGAAAATAAGGAAGCGCGCTATCTGTGCGCCGATGCGCTGGAGCAGCTTGGCTATCAGGCAGAGTCGGGCGCATGGAGAAACGCTTATCTTGTGGCAGCCTTTGAGCTGCGGAACGGCACCGGCCTGTACCCGAAGGCAGCCCAACTTGGCGTCGGCACCACCGCCCAGGGGATGGACGCGCAGACAATGCTGGATTACATGGGCATTATCATGGATACGGAAAAGCTCCAGAATCGTTCCTTCACCATCAACCTCAAGCTGACGGATGGCGACGATTATCTGCTGAAGATCCACCATGGCGTGCTCCTGTACTATAAGGATGCGCTCTCAGATGAGGCAGACCTGACGATTTCTACCCCCCGAATCGGGATTCTTGCCATCACAAGCGGAAATCAGGAAAATATCGACAAGCTCATCACCGTTGAAAAGGGCGATAAAGCGCTGTTCCAAGTGTTTTGTGACAGTATGGCCGCTTTTGACCTGTATTTCAATATCATCGAGCCGTAAGAAAAATCGTTATAGGAGGGAAAAAAGATGAAGAAAATCACAGTGATTCTGCTCTGCATGGCGATGCTGCTGTCCGGCTGCGCATGGAGTGTCAAGGCGGAGGCTGTCTCGTCGTCCGAAGATGTGTGGAAAACCATTGAGGAGGCTTACATTTATGCATTCCCGCTGGTGCTGATGGACGCGACGAGAACTTCCGCAACGAATACGGAGGAAGCCGCACCCGGCAAGGCGCCTGTTAATCAGTTCATGCACGGTGTGGCACTGGCCAACGCGCAGTTCAAAAACGTGGTGACGCCGAACGTGGATACCATCTATACACAGGTGTGGTATGACCTGAGCGAAGAGCCGATGATCTATGTGCATCCGGAAACAGACCGCTTCTGCAAGGTGCAGGTGCTTGACGCATGGACAAATACCGTCGCTGTCCTTGACCGGGCTGGAGTCTATGCAATCACGCGCTCAACTTGGAAGGGCGACCTGCCGGACAATGTGACCCGCATTGATGTTCCTACCGCTATGGCGTGGGCCATTACCAGAACGGTGCTTTCCGGAGAGGCGGATCTTCCGAATGTGTATGCCATTCAGGCGCAGATGCAGCTTTTACCGCTTTCTGTCTACCTGAGCGGAGAAGCGTATCAGCCCCCGAAGGGGATCTATCGGGAGGAAAACAGCTATGTCCCCATCAACAAGGTACTGTCGCTGGATCCTGTCACATTCTTCAACAAAGCCAACACGCTGATGGAAGACAATCCGCCGTCCGCCGCTGATGCGGAAATACTTGAAAAACTCGCGGCAGTTCACGTTGGCCCCAGCATGGAATTTGACGCATCTGTTTTGACCGGAGATATTCAGGCAAATTGGCGGGAAATGCTGCAAGGGCTTCGGCCGAAGCTCGTGGCAGAGGGAATGAAGTTTTCAAAACAGCTGGGGCAGTGGAGCTATTTCGGCGCGCCAATCGGAGACTTTGGTACGGAATATGCCTACCGTGCGCTGGTTGCCATTGCCGGACTTGGGGCGAATACGGTGGAAATCGCACTGTATCCCAAGACGGAAAAAGATGCTGACGGGAATCCTTTGACGGGTGAAAAGTCCTACATTCTCCACCTTGAAAGCGATCCGCAGGTGCTTGACGGCGGTTTCTGGTCGATCACCGCATATGGTGACGATGATTTCCTCATCGATAATCTGCTCGACCGCTACTGCATCAACGACCGTTCGGGTTTGAAGAGAAATGACGACGGCTCTGTGGATGTAATTTTGTCGAAGGAAGCGCCGGCAGACACGACCAATTGGCTTCCGGTGGGGGAAGGCGGCTTCCATCTGTTTATGCGCATCTATACGCCAGATATGGAGGCACTCAAGACGTGGACAGTGCCGACCATTACGGAAATCAACTAAGGCACTACCGCACAATTCGTTGGCAGCGCTGGCGATGCCTTTTCTGCCATCTGCTTCTTGCAGAAATCTCGATTTA
>OGLS01000774.1_pt1 | contig 25787 bp, 10 predicted proteins | sample 1572881 | NCBI WGS metagenome assembly OGLS01 (sample SAMEA2582013, study PRJEB24529) | metagenome | biome: Human gut stool | place: China | collected 2011
TCAAACACCAGTGGATTCACTTCCATCCCGGTTCGACCCCGGGTCTGGGTACGAAATAAAGAAGCGGGGAAAGTTTTAATGCTTTTCCCGCTTTCTTTTTATACTTATCTTTTATGCCCTTTGCTCATGGGAACAGATATCTGGCAAGAGATAGAAGTACTGAATCAAGAATTTGTGAGGCTTGGTATCAGTCAGTCGGTAGACTATGAAAAGTACTACCTCTATTCGCTTATTACCCATTCTACTGCTATTGAGGGCTCTACACTTACCGAATTGGATACCCAGTTGCTTTTTGATGAGGGGGTAACAGCCAAAGGAAAGCCGTTGGTCTATCATCTGATGAATGAGGATTTGAAGAAGGCATACGAACTCGCCAAAGAAGAAAGTGCACAAAATGCGGAAATTACGCCTGTTTTCTTACAAAAATTGAATGCTGCTCTAATGCGTACTACTGGGAGTGTATATAATGTAATGGGCGGTTCTTTTGATTCTTCTAAAGGTGAATTTCGTTTGTGCGGCGTTACTGCTGGGGTGGGCGGGTGTTCTTATATGAGCTATCCTAAAGTTCCCGCTAAAGTAGAAGAACTTTGTTCTATATTGAGAGAAAAGCAAAAGAATATGGAAACATTTCGGGAACGATATGAATTGAGTTTCAATGCTCATCTCAATTTGGTAACCGTTCATCCGTGGGTAGATGGCAATGGGAGAACGGCTCGTTTGTTGATGAACTATATCCAGTTCTGCCATCATCTTTTTCCGACGAAAATCTTTAAAGAAGATAGGGGCGACTATATTCTTTCTTTGCGGCAGTCGCAAGAAGATGAGAACAGTCAGCCTTTCTTGGACTTTATGGCAGCGCAGCTGAAAAAATCATTTGCGTCAGAGATTGAGAAATACAATACTGGACGTAAAAAAGGTTTTAATCTCATGTTTTGAAAAGCGACGATTCCTTCCTGATAAGCTCATATAGGCATTAGCTGATTGTGCTGTATCATCCTTTTGTATTGGGTTATTCTCAAAATATTCTCTTCTCGGCATTAAATACAAAATAATGGGTGTAAAATGCAAATTTATTTCGTAGATACTGTTTTCGCATTTATTTTTTTCTAAATTTGCAGTAGCTGGAATCTTATCTAACTATTTAATTATTAAATGTTTGCCAATTATGACAAAACATGTTCCTCTTTTTTTACCTCTCGGAAGTATTCGGTTACTGACGATATTCTTCTCTTTTTGTATAATCTTTGTTCATCCGGCATTGGCTGACAAAATGGCTGAAAGCCCCGAACTTTTCGATACTGCTTTCACCTTGCAGGAAAGGCTTGATATTCCCGACGGGTTTGTTCAAAGAGAGATGGTCTATATTTCCATTCTTTTAGGTACATTGGTGCTGTGCCTCTTCTTTTTCTTCATGCAGAGGCGGATGAAGAAATTGAGGGAAAGGGACCGGGAGAGGTATCTGCAACTGTTGGAAGGCATTCTTGATAATCTTCCCATTGCGGCAAAAGTGAAGGATGTGAATGATGGGATGCGCTATACTTTTTGGAATAAAAAGGCAGAGGAACTCTTTGAATGTTCGGCCAGAGAGGCTATAGGCAAGACGGATTTTGAAACAATGCCAGAGGCTGCGGCTTTAATTAGGAAGGAGGATGAAGAGTTGGTCAAGACGGGGATTCCACAAGAAGGTATACGACGTTTTTTTACCAAGAAGAACGAGGAGCGGTTTACCTTCCAGAACAATAATTTTATAAAGCTTTCTGATGGTCGCAAGTGGATTGTTTATACTGCTTGGGACATTACTGATTTGAAAATCATGGAGCGCAAACTACGTCTGGCCAAAGAGGAGGCTGAGGAGTCCAACCGGATAAAATCGGCTTTCCTGGCCAATATGAGTCATGAGATACGTACTCCGCTCAATGCAATAGTTGGTTTTTCGAGTATTTTGGCCACGGAAGTGTCTGAGGAAGAACGGGTGGAGTATCTCGATATTATAGAGCGGAATAATGAACTGCTGTTGCAGCTCATCAATGACATTCTGGATTTGTCGAAGATAGAAGCCGGTACATTGGAGTATGTCTATGCTAACGTGGATATCAATAAAATGGTGTCCGAGATAGAGCAGGCTACAAGTATCAGGCTGACCAATAAAGACGTGCGTCTGGTCACGGTTACGCCATTGCCCGGTTTGCTGCTGTATACCGATCAGCGCAGAATTACTCAGGTATTCAATAACTTCATCAGTAATGCGCTGAAGTTTACTGCTGCCGGTAGCATTACCATTGGTTACGGAATGCCCGAAAATAGCTATATCCGTTTTTATGTCACCGATACCGGGACGGGGATATCATCTGAGAATGCGCAGGGGATTTTTAACCGCTTTGTGAAGCTGGATTCCTTTAAGCAAGGTACCGGACTGGGACTGGCCATTTCGCAAAACATTGTGAAGGAACTGAAAGGAGAGATAGGGGTGGAGTCACAGTTGAGCAAGGGCTCCACTTTCTGGTTCACGTTGCCTTTTTATAAGATGGACGCGCACCGTTCTATCTTTCCTTGATGCTGCAAGCTCAATCCAATGAAGGGACATCGATTGTCTGGCTTTCCTCGTTCCAGTTGTCAAGGGTGAATTCTCCGGATGATTCTTCGGAAAAGATGTCTCCCAGAGTGAGGGTCAGGGTCAGTTTGGAGTTTGCTTCCAAAGGTCCGTTCAATGTTTGCTTGAAACTTTTCACGTTTCCATTTTTCAGTATGATGCTCATCTGGAATTCCGGTTTCCCGAAAGAAGGGAAGAGCATGACGGTGGCGTTGCTCATTTGTGTACCGTCGACGGAACGGACCAGAGGGAAGGCTACTGTGCGTGGGCTTCCTTGAGGAGCGGCGGTGTAGAAATTCAGTTCTCCAGCAATATTGGTGATGCGCACCACCATGCTGTCGATGCTCGAACTGAGGATGCCGTTGTTCTTGTCCTTGATGATTACTTTCAGTCCGGTCACTACCCGTTTGAGGGATGCTTTCAGGTCCTCACTTCCAATGTTGGCAGGCTGGACGGCGTGTACCAGGTCGAATACCGGATAATAGGTTGTGTCCGCTTCCATTTTGAATAGGGAGAAGTGTTGCCGGGACATGTCTTCGCCTAAGATGTAGACCGGGTCCCTCATGAGAGGATGTGCATAAATCGGCTCCTCGTATTTAGGGGTTCCCCAATAAATCATGTTATAGAGACCTGCGGGTAAGGATAACTCTCGATTGACGCCATCGTTATAGAAAGCTCCGTCTTTAACTTGGTAGTAACCGTAAAAAGGTGTCAGCTTCCGGTTTATGTAGTTTCCATAATAAATAGAGGTGCCCGCCTTGCAGGGCATGATGGTCAGTATGCCGGTCAGCGGGCTTTGTCCGCTTTCTGTGGACACGTCCATCAAAAGTCGTGGTGATACCAACTCACTGCTTTTTTCTATCTGGGGCGGATTGTCATCGGCGCAGCTTGCCACGATTGCGGCAAGTACTGCAAATACTACTAATTTTTTCATTATCTGTTAAGCTTTAGGTTGTTCTTCCTTGAGAACGTTTTTAGAAAGAAATGGTTCTTTGTACTCCGGAGAAAGTATATTGGGGATGGAAAAGTGAGGTGAAACCAATTCCGGTATTGAGGGGAATGGGAAGAATAGCCCCTCTTCAAAAGGCTTAGAGAAGGGATGGAAAACAAATTATACCTTTTTTAGTAACATTTTAGAAGCCTTGATTAACGAAATCATATACTCTTCGTAACAATTTCTCGACATTCTTTTCTTGTTCCTCCATACATTTGCATCCGAGTTCTTTGGTATTAATTGAAGAACACAATGAATCTTTGATATTAACCATTAAATAATGTACAATGAGAAAAACATTCTTGGAAAAGTGCATAAATCTGCGTTTATGCCGTGTTGCATTGGTACTTTTGTTTCTTGTACCTGCAATCAGTAGCCTGCAGGCTAATCCTTCTCAAAACAAGACCATTTCGGGTGTTGTGACATCGGCTACGGATAGTGAGCCGTTGATAGGTGTCAGCGTGCAGGTGAGAGAAACCGCTACGGGTGGAATTACCGACATTGATGGCCGGTATTCGGTAAGTGCCCAACAAGGACAGACACTGGTGTTTTCTTACATCGGTTATCAATCACAGGAAATCAAGGTAGGTACTTCTTCCGTCATCAATGTGGTGCTGAAGGAGGACACGGAAATGTTGGATGAAGTGGTTGTAGTGGGCTATGGTGTCCAGAAGAAGAAATTGGTGACGGGTGCCACTGTTCAGGTGAAGGGTGACGAAATAGCCAAGATGAATACAACCAATCCCTTGCAGGCTATGCAGGGACAGACACCGGGTGTAAGTATTGCTTCGACTTCCGGTCAACCGGGTGCTGACATGAAAGTGAGTATCCGTGGTCTTGGTACCGTGGGAAATAGTGCTCCTCTTTATCTGATTGATGGTGTGGGTGGTGATATTTCTACTTTGAATCCTGCCGATATTGAAAGTATAGATGTACTGAAAGATGCGGCTAGTGCGGCTATCTACGGTTCGGCCGGTGCTAATGGTGTAGTGCTTATTACTACCAAGCAAGGGCGCGAAGGTAAAGCGCAGATTAGTTTCGATGCTTATTATGGAATACAGAATGTAGCTCGTAAGGCTAATATGCTGAATGCAAAAGAGTATATGGCCATTATGGATGAGCAGGCTTTGAATAGCGGACTTTCGGCTTACGATTGGAGCCAATACCAGTCTATTTACGATGCCAATGGCAATGTGTATGATACGGATTGGGTAGATACTATGTTCAAAGATAATGCCACAACGGAGAGCTATACGCTGGGTGTCACTGGTGGAAGCGCAACTTCCACTTATGCCCTTTCGTTAGGATATATGAGTCAGGAAGGTATTGTCGGCGGTTCGGATGTGTCTAACTATTCGCGTTACAATTTCCGTGTGAACAGCGAGCACAAACTTTTCAAGGATATTTTGAAAGTGGGCGAGCAGGTGAGTTTTGTATATAAGATGAATAACGGTATCAGTGTAGGCAACCAATATAATAATACCTTACGCGGTGCATTCGGAACATCGCCTATCGCTCCTGTCTATAGCGATAATAATCTTTATGATTCGCCTTACAATGACACCAGTACCAGTGACTGGAATAAAGGTGATGGAAACCCTTATGGTTTAATGATGACCGACAGCAACAATGAGAACAAAACGGCTACTTTTTCCGGTAATGTTTATGCTGAATTGCAGCCTGTCAAGAATTTGAAGATAAAGTCTGTATTCGGTGTGGTTTATGGTTCCAGCGAATACCGTAGTTTCAAGCCTCTCTACAAGTTCAGCCAATATATATATAATGAAGAACGTACTACCGTATCTCAAAATGCCAATCACTCTTTGGGTATGACATGGACCAATACGGCTTCTTATGACTGGACTATGGGAGAACATTCGTTCAACGCCTTGCTGGGTATGGAAGCCTATCGTTACGAGGGCACTTATATCGAAGCTAAAAATGGTATGTTGAAAGAAGGTTTTGATGATTGGGAGCATGCTTTTGTGGGCAACGGAACGGCCTCCGATTCGACCAACGGCTTGGGTGCCAGTGGCAATCCGCATACCGAGAGCCGCAAGGTGTCCTATTTCGGCCGATTGGGTTGGAACTGGAAAGAAACTTATATGGTCAATGCTACTTTGCGTGCAGACGGTTCGAGCAACTTTGCCAAAGGCAACCGTTTTGGTTACTTCCCTTCGGTATCGGCAGGATGGACCATTACTAACGAAAAATTCATGGAAAGTACGCAAAACTGGCTCGACTTCCTGAAAATACGTGCCAGCTGGGGACAAGTGGGTAATGCCAACATTGACGCATTCCAATATCTGGCTCCTATCAAGAGTACCAATACACACTATCTTTTCGGCAGCGGTTACGGCGACTCGGATGCTGCGGCACAGCTCGGAACCAACTGGGGAGCTTACCCTAGTCGTCTGGCTAATGCTGACATCAAGTGGGAGACTTCACAGCAGACCAATATCGGTCTTGATGCCCGATTCCTCAACAGTCGCCTGGGTGTTAATTTCGATTTCTACATTAAAGATACTAAAGACTGGCTCGTGGTGGCTCCTATTCTTGCTACTGCCGGAGCAGGTGCTCCTTATATTAATGGCGGTGGAGTGAAAAACACCGGTGTGGAACTCAATCTTACTTGGAATGACCAAATAGGCAAAGACTTTAGTTACAATATCGGTATCAACGGTGCCTACAATAAGAATAAGGTCGGAGAGATTCCTAACGACGATGGTATCATTCATGGCTCTACCAACCAGTTGTATGACAATACTCCTGAATTCTATCGTGCCGAGAATGGTAAGCCTATCGGTTATTTCTATGGTTTCAAGACAGCAGGCATATTCCAAAACAATCAAGAAATAGAGGATTGGATTAAGGCTGGTAACGGTGTGCTGCAAGCTGACGTACAACCAGGTGACGTGAAGTTTGTGGACATCAACCATGACGGACGGGTGAACGAGCTTGACAAGACCGATCTTGGTAACGGTATTCCTGATTTCACTATGGGCTTCAATCTCGGTTTCAACTGGAAAGGACTTGATTTCTCTGTAGTGGCCAACGGTGCTTTCGGACAGCAGATTGTCCAGAGCTATCGTAACCATACCTCCAAGCAAGCCAATTATACTACTGCAATTTTAGGACGTTGGACAGGAGAGGGAACCAGCAATCGCATACCTCGTGTCACAGACCAGAATCTCAACTGGCAGTTCTCAGACCTCTATGTGCAGGATGGTGATTACCTGCGAATCAGTAACATTACTTTGGGCTACGACTTTGCCAAGCTACTGAGATGTAAGGTCATCAGCCAGTGCCGTATCTATGCTCAGGTACAGAATGCGTTCACATTTACCAAATATGACGGCATGGATCCGGAAATAGGTTATGGTCCCGAAGGAGATAACGGACAAGGTTGGGTATCGGGCGTTGATTTAGGTTATTACCCCCGTCCCCGTACCGTATTGTTTGGTGTTAACTTGAAATTTTAAAATATAGACTGATATGAAGAAAAACAAAAATATATTTATGGCAAGTGTCCTGCTCCTGAGTTTGGGACTGGCTTCGTGTACCGACAGTTTTCTCGATGTTACGTCGAAGACTGAATCTTCAACCGGTACATTCTATAAGACTGAAAAAGATGCTTATCGTGCTCTGATAGGTTGTTATGATGGTTGGCGCCAGACTTCATCAGCCATGATGGTAGGGTTTTATATGGCTTCCGAGGTGATGAGTGCCGAGTGTTTTGGCGCTACCGGAAATGCCGATGGACGTGGCTATCAGGCCATTGACCGTTTTGACATCTCCCAATCGCCGGCTGACCTCAACCTATACGAAGGTGACTGGAAAAATTATTATGCGGGCGTCTATCGTTGCAACGAGCTGATAGCTCATGAAGAGCAGATTGTATGGAATGAATCGGATAGCAAACGTGGTATCTATATGGGCGAATGTCGTACGTTGCGTGCATTGCTTTATCTGGATATGGTTCGTTTATGGGGGAATATCCCACTCTTTCTGGAACCGGTAAACGAAAATCGCGCTCCTTCACCTGCCAAAGAGGTGTTCAGTGCCATATTTACTGACTTAAAATATGCTATCGAGAATATTCCCGGTGACGCTTATCCCAAGGCCGACTATACCAAGAACGACGGACATATTACAAAATATGCCGCCGAGGCTTTGCTGGCACGTGCCTATCTTTTCTATACCGGATATTACGGTGAAGAACCTGCAGAGGTGACTCGTGCCGAAGCTTTGGCTGCTGTAGAAGACGTAATCGCTTCAGGAGAATATGGTTTGGTACCGCAATTCAAAAATTTATGGCCGGCTTCTTCTGCAAAAGTGGCCGAAAAAGGAGACTATGAAACTTTGAAGGGTACATATGCCGGTGATGGAAACAAGGAAACCATTCTTGCGTTGAAATTTACCGCTACTCAGGATTATAACGGGAATAATGACTCCAACCGTTGGCAGGTGATGTTGGGTATGCGCCAGCTTAATGCTGCTCCCTATTGCAAGGGATGGGGCGCATTGACGGTAAATCCTGATTTTGTGGAAGCGTTTCCCACTGGTGACCTCCGCCGTTCGGCTTCTATCATTGATTTGGTAGGGGAAGGAATCACCGGTTCGGCCGACTTTACCACCAGTTTTAATGACTGGCGTGAATATACCGGCTATGCTGTGAAGAAGTATGCTCCCCTTTGCTATGCCGATGGAAGCCATGCCGGTAAGCAGGATGGTAGCGGTGACTTCCAGACACAGAACCGCCAAGACTACGTTATTATCCGTTATGCCGACGTATTGTTGATGGCCGCAGAACTGGGTAGCCCCAATGCGCAAACTTATTTCGACCAAGTGCGTAAGCGTGCTTATCAGGTTGATGACAACGGAACAGTATCGGCCAACTATCAAGCTAAGAGTGTGTCTCAACAAGCTATTATGGAAGAACGTCGTCTTGAATTTGCTTTTGAAAGCATTAATTATTGGGATCTCCTGCGTCAAGGTATAGACGTGGCAGCCGAGAAGCTCGCCTTGAATGGTGTCAAGGTGAAGAGTGGAGGCGCTGATGATGCAATAACCATACGGGCCGACCGTGTGAAAGCCACCAAAGGCTTGAGCCAGATTCCTTATAATCAAATTAACCTTTCACAGAGTGTACTTGTGCAGAATCCCGGATGGTGAGTACCATTAATAGAGTAAATAAAAAATAAAAACAATAAGATATGAGACTTAAATCATTCTTTTCCATATTGGCAGGAGCGGCTTTGATATTTTCCGCTTGCTCGCCCGAAGAGTACGAGATGGGGGCAAAAACCTATGTTTCCGATGATTTGGTGGAAGGTATCGCCTATACGGTGACCCCTGATGCCAATGATCCTAATACGATTCATCTGACTTCGCTCATCAAGGGAGCCACTCCCTTGTGGGTCACTCCAAGCGGTCCTTCTCAAAAGACCACTCTTGACTTGGCACTTCCTTTTGCCGGAGAATATAGCGTGACTTTCGGCGCTTCCACACCGGCAGGTCCGGTATATGGCGAACCATATACCTTCAAGGTAGAGACCAATAACTTTGCCATGCTCGAAGACCCTATCTGGGCTAACCTTGCAGGTGGAGTGGGCAAGAGCCGTAAGTGGGTTCCCATTGACAAGAACTTTGGTATTGGCCGTTGTTCGGGACCGGTGATGTACATGAGCCACACTGATGTGAAAAATGATGGAAGCAATATTACCGACCTTATGATTGGTAGCGCTAATTGGGCTCCCAACTGGGATCCGGGTATCCAATCGTGGCTCATTCCGGCAGACGACCCCTATTTCCAGTCGTACATCACTTTCGGCCTGGATGCTGTGAAAGGCTGTACGGTGGAACTTCATCGGGTGGCTGCTTCGGGCACGACGGATGCCACCGGAACTTTCAACTTGAATGTGTCTGACCCGAAACGCCCTGTCATATCTTTCTATGGCGGTACCTATTCATTGCATAACGAGGGTTTTGATGATGTCTGTTCCAACTATACCAACGACATCAAGATTATAGAATGTACTCCTTATCTGCTGCAGGTAGCTACGATGCGTACCAATAGCGAAGGTCCGTGGTGGCTGGTGTGGAACTTCATTTCCGAAGAGGCTTATAATGACCCCAGTATCATACCGACTGAAGATCCGGGTTTGCTTCAGCCTGCCGAAGTACAACAGCCTGCCATTGAAGATTTGGCAACCAAACTGTTCACTACTGAAATCAACGGTGTCACCTATGTGGGCAATGAGGCACGCTTCCTCATCAATGATGAAGAACCTTATGACTGGACATGGTGGAATGGTGGCTCTGCTGCTTGGGAAAGCGTAGTGAAGGGACAGTACGGTTCTTCATGGGCACCTGTGGCCGATGCTTCCATTGCCGACTATGAGCTGGTATTGAGCAGCACGGCCGATGGCTACAAATGGGATGACGGTACCAATGCCGGTAAGCTTGCCATTGAAGACGGCAAATTGAAATTTATGGATGCCGACGGCAATCCGGTTGAGATAACCGTCCTCACCGCTACCGGTGATAAGCGCACGGTGGAAGTGAAGGGAAGCGAGTTTACCGTAATGGCTTGCGATGTCACCAGCTCTTTCCAGATGGGTGTGCCTGCAACGACCAATGACAAGGGAGCCGTGGATTCTTATCTTTGTGCCAACCTCAACTACAAACCTATCGCTACCGGACCTACCGGGCCTACTGAAATCAAGGTAGACAACAGCAAGGTACAAATTCTTTTCGGTGACGGAAATCCCGATCGTTTGCGCTTGCAGTTCTACAATCCTTGGGGCGGTGGTGACGCGGGATGGCCGATCGACATCACGAAGGTGAAGTTGAAAAAGAACCAGACGCTGAAGATACAGTACAAAGTGCTGAGTGGAATCACTTGGAACGAGGGCGCGACTCCTAAGACCGTGATTATGGACAATAACATCGGAAATGCTTGGGAAGATGACTGCTACAACCTGGCTCATGCCGTGGCCTTTGATACTGCCGAAGGAGCTGTACAGACTGTGTCCGTGACCAATACCACCGGTGCCACTGTGACTTACGAAGGAAGCAGTTGTATCTGTATCGGTATCCAGAATAAGGGACTTGCTACTGTGGCTGCCACCGAAGACGGACAGCCGGATGTGAAGGTTGAGATAATTTCGATGACCATTGAATAACCACTTAAATGAATTTAGTATATATGAAGACAAAGATATATTTAGGAATACTTTCACTTGTACTGGGTCTTTCGCTGGCTTCGTGCAGTGAAGATGACGACTATACTATCCACACCACCCCGATTCTGAACGAATCGTCGGTGGTGACGGGGTCGTCCGATGTGACCGCCACTACCGCTACACTCCATGCCACGCTCTCCGGGTTGGATGGCATGGATGCCGGAAGCTATAAGACCGGCTTCTTCTATGGTTTTGCGCAAGACAACCTGCCCGAGGACGTGCAGGCTGCTTATGACGGTAGCGCCTTCAGTGCTCAGTTGAACGGGTTGAACAATAACTCTACGCTCTATTATCAGGCTTATGTATGCTTGCAGGGTAAGGTGTATTACAAAGGTGAGGTGAAAAGCTTGCTCACCACCGATGCCAAGGTGGCTACTGCCGATGCCGCATCTGTCGACTTCGCCTCGGCTGTATTGGGTGGGACATTGACCGATGCTACGGCCGATGCTACTTGTGGTGTTGTTATCTCTACTTCATCCGATGTAGAAGCGGTTCGTGCAGGCCTTATAGTGAAGAGTGAGGAACTTAAGGACAGCTATTCATTCGTCCATGAAGGGTTGGTGCCCGAAACGCAATACTATTATGCGGCTTACCTCAATCTGGGTAGCGGCATTGTGTATGGTGAGGTGAAGAGCTTCACTACTCCTGCCTATGACTTCGATCTCGACAATGACCTTGTCGACCTGGGACTCTCCGTGAAGTGGGCTCGCTTCAATGTGGGTGCCAAGAGCGAGACTGGACTGGGTGGCCTTTTCGGATTCGGTGACCTGACCGGATGCAACAATAGCATCGACCCTGCCGACTATGCTTCGGCCGATACTTATAAAACGGCTTCCGACTTGGCTTTCCGTGCATTTCAAGGGCGTGCCACACTGCCTACTGCCGATGATTTCGAGGAACTCTTCACGTTGTGCCAGAAAGAGTGGACTGAGCAGAATGGAGTGACAGGTTTCAAGTTCACCGGTCCTAATGGTAATTCCATCTTCCTGCCTGCAGCCGGTACGCGTGTGGCAAACGATGTGACGGCGCTGGGTACTGAAGGATATTACCTCACCGGTACTGTCAACTCTTCCAATACAGAATTTGCGGTAGGTTACCAGTTTGCAGCTTCTGTCAATCACCGTATCACTGCCGCAGTTTATCAAGGTATGGCTGTACGCGCTGTTTCCACAGCCAAGAACGTACCGTTCAACAAGGCTCTGCTCTATCAGAAGTGGTATCTTGACAATGGCCAGGACGGTAAGCAGCACGTGTTTGAAGGACCTTTCACGCAGTGGGGTGTTACGGACAACTGGAGCACAGTTTCCAACGGACAACCCAACATTGAACAGCAGATTCATTGGGAGATGGGTACGGATAATGGCTGGATAGGTTATACTTACGGAAAGGACTATGGTTATATGGAGCTCAAGGAGGACGGTACGGTGAATATTCATCGTATTGCCGAAGACGGTACCGTGACCGATGAAACCGGTAAGTTTACGATTGACGAGGCGAATAAAGTGATTGACATCGACATAGATGTGCTTTGTGCCAATACTTGGATTGGCACGAAGAGTGGTAAGCTGAACATTCTGTCGTTGACTGCCGACGGCTTGCAGATTGCCCTGCCCGATGGCGACTATGGCTATTCGTTGAACTATTACAGCCAGGCCAAGGCCGATGCCGATGCGCAGGTTCCTGTATTGCTCAATATCGCCGATTCATCATGGGCAGGAAGTTGGGATGCACTGCTTGTAGCCATTTCACCCGAAGACTTGGCTGGACAGCACACGTTTGTTTTCGAGGGAACTTGTACCGATGCTATGGTGTTTACGCTTGACTTTGCCGGTATGGCGAAGCGCTATCCCAATTCGTTTGTACGCATTGACGACATCAAGCTGGACGGTACTTCCATCCGGTTTGATGCCAACCGCTTCTATTATGGCGACATTGAAGGAAACGGCAAGTACCGTGTTCAGTTGTTCAATGCTTATGGGGCGGGTTCTGTAGGCAATGCTGTTCCTCTCAGTCCGTTCAGCAATGTAGAAAATCAAGGTACCGAGCCTGCCATCCATTTCAAGGAGAAGCTTGAGATTGTCTGCACCGTCATTACCGACGGTACCGGTGCAGGTATTTATACGCCCAATCTGGTTACTGTCAATCCGGATTGGGGAAGTGCATGGGGATATAACGCAGGAGCTACGTTCGAGGTGAAATACGAGAACTTCCAGTACAGCCTTGTGGCTTCTCAGTTCGACATTAAGTACGAATCTGCCGACTATGCGGCAGGTTCCATCATGACCTTCGTTGAAGTGGCTGACATTTACAAGTATTTCCCCGGTTTACATGCCACACTTGACAACCTCTATCTGGATGGCAAGGAAGTGACATTTGATGCATCCAAAGTGCTCGATGCCAATGAATCCCCGAAGTATCGTCTGGAACTTTGGAATTGCTATGGGACAACAAAGGATAAAGGGTGCGCTTTCGGTACTCCTGATGGTGATGTTATCAAGGAACTTGGTTTCAGCAGTTCTATGGAAGTGAAGTTCACGTTCCACACTCTTTTCTCTGTTCCTGAATGGTAAGAGGGATAGACGGAAATATACTGGTTAGATAGGAAATCCGGGATGCAGGCCATCCCGGATTTTTTGTTTTGCCCTCACCGGTGTGCATCGTTCTGATATAGATTGAAGAACCATAGAGAGAATAAAATAAAGGAGGTGGTCCGTAAGGCGGCGCTTTGATAGCTCTTTGCCTTGTACTTTGTTCGGACGGGATGGGTACTTATTGCGATAAACATAGTGATTTTATGGTATCTCCACTAAAGTGGGCCGTTCATGAATCTTTGTACTGAACCGGACAGACAAAAGGGCGGAAGCGGAGAAAAGCAGGGGCTTTCTCTAAGATTGGCTGCTATTTTCCTTCGTAATCAAAGTATTCAAAGTCTGCATATGCTTTTGAGGTTTGAGAACCGGAGACGGCATACAATCCCAGCATGATTCCCGTAAAGCCACCGGCAGTTTCTGTACTGATATAGCGCGTATTCATTCGGCCCAGTTCTTTGAAGTCCTTTCCGTTTGTGGCATACTCGAACGAATAGATTTCGTTGCTGCCTTTTACACGGAGTTGTACTTTCCCCTGGGGCAGAATAACTTCCTTTTCCGTATGGGTCAATTCATTCAATTGGTAGCGCAATACTACAGCTTGTTTCCCGTCTGCCAATTGCTTGACTAATAAATCGTAATGGGATGATTCGAACATGTAGACCGTCAGGCCGGCTTCGTCGCCACTGGCGGCTTTTTTCAGTTGCATGGAAGTGGTGGCTGTGAAGTCGATATGTTCTTGCCGGCGGCCGGCAAAAGTAGGACTGCCTTTCCCGTTGTTCAGGTTTACGGGGGTTGCTTTCAGACGGAGGTTACCGGAAGCAAAGGTATAGTTTTCCGGATGATAGTTTCTGATATGAACCCATTCGGGACCTAATTTGCCGTTTTTGAAATCGGTGCGTGCAGGCTTGGGGGCAAGAGGATATTGCGGTAGGGTTGGCACATCCATTTGCAGGGCTATTGTGCCATCTCCGTTTACTACCGGCCAGGCATTCTTGTCCCAGCGCACGGGAGCAAGGAACGTTTCGCGTCCCAGCAGGTGATGGTTGCCGCTTTGCGGACGGAAAGCGAGACACACCATCCACCACGAACCGTCAGGGGCTTGTATCAGGTCGGCATGGCCGGTTCCTTGTATCGGGCTGTTTTGTGCATTCTTGTTGATGTGGGTCAGGATGGGATTGGCGGGATTCTCTTCGTACGGGCCGTCTATATCGCGGCTACGGGCTATTGTCACTTTGTGGCCGTATTCCGTGCCGCCTTCGGAAATCAGCAGATAATACCAGCCGTCTTTCTTGTAAATATGCGGCCCTTCAGGGTGCCGTCCGCCCGTGCCGTTCCAGATGCGTTTGGACTCGTTGAGTTGTTCGCCGGTTTTGGGGTTGATTTCGCACAGATAGATACCTACGCCCGGATTGCTGACAAGGTAACACTTGTCGTCTTCAAAATAGAGGGACGGGTCTATACCGCCTTGCTTGAGCCATACGGGTTCTGACCATTCGCCACGCGGGTCGGTAGTGTGTACAAGGAAGTTGCCTTTGTCGGACACGTTGGTGGTAATCATGTAGAATGTACCGCTGTTGTAGCGGATGGTAGGTGCATAGATTCCTCCCCATGGGCCGGCGTCGTGAAGCGGCAGTTGTGAGGGGCGCGTCAGGCAGTGTCCGATTTGTTCCCAGTTGATGAGGTCTTTGCTGTGGAACAACGGTACGCCCGGGAAATATTGGAAACTACTGTTGACCAGATAAAAGTCATCTCCTGCGCGGCAGATACTCGGGTCGGGATGGAAACCGGGAATAACGGGATTTTGATAACCTTGCCGGTTTTGTGAAAAGCAGGACAGGCTGAGCGCCAGTCCTAAAAGTAACATCATCTTTCTCATAAATGCATTGTATTTTAAATAGTTTATCAGATATATGAATCAGGGTAGTTGAAGGAAGTGTTTATACACAAAAATAAAGTATTCTTTCGGTTCAAGCAAGCCGGATGTGTCTGATGTCATTCAATGATAACTTTTGAGCCCTATTCGGAAACAAATGATACCGTTGCAGATAACATGGCATCGGTGTGTTTTCCGCCTTTTCCGCTACTTTTGCTCTCACTGATTTAACCATTATTTTTAATACGTAAAGACATGATGAAGAATATCATTGAAAAATTCCAAATTTGCCTGGTGCTGTCGGCACTGCTTTTCTCTTCTTTCGTTGCCGCATGTTCCGGCAATGATGATACTGTGACTCCAGAAATAACGATTCCCGCGAACATTCTGACGGATGGAATGACTTTCTCCAAGACCGGAGGAACAAGTACGCTGAACATCAAGTCGAACGTTGCATTGGAAGTTACCAGCAGTGCACCGGAGTGGTGTAAGGTTACTGCCGAAAGTTCTGCTTCGAGTAGTATTTTGAAGTATACCGTTATGGCAGAAGCCAATACGGACACGAGTGACCGTGAAGCCAAGGTAACGGTGAAAGCCGGAGGCAGCGAAGTAGGGAGCTTCACAGTGAAACAAACGGCTGCGGACGGATTAATCATATCCAACTCTACCTCTTTCGACCTGCCAGCTGCGGGAGGAGATGTTTCTGTGGTGGTGGAAACCAATGGTGACGTACAAGCCGTTTCCGATGTTTCTTGGATAAAGGCGGTCAATACCCGTGCCATGGAAGACAAGATTTTCAAGTTTACCGTCTCTCCCAATCCTTTGGGAGCGCGCGAAGGCCATATCTCTTTTACTTTGGGTAGCCTGACGGAGACTGTGGCCGTAAAGCAGGGTGCGGGCGAAACCGGCAATATGGAAAGCGATGCCAGGACACTTGCCGCCAAGATGTATGCAGGTATCAATATCGGCAACACGCTGGAAGCTTGTGATAACAAGAACAAGATAGCGAGCGAAACGTTATGGGGAAATCCTAAAGTGAGTGAGGCATATATCAAAGGGCTGAAGGCATTGGGATTTAATGCGGTGCGCATCCCTTGCGCGTGGGATTACTACATTGTGAATCCATCGACCTATGAGATAGATGCTGCATGGCTCGACCGGGTGAGCGAAGTGGTGGGCTACTGTGTAGCCAATGATATGTATGCCATTGTCAATATCCATTGGGATGGCGGTTGGCTTGAAGAGAGTATCACCCATGGTTACAGCAGCGAAGTAGATGCCAAGCAGAAAGCTATCTGGACACAGATTGCCAATAAACTGAATGCTTATGACGAACACCTGCTCTTTGCCGGATGTAACGAACCCGGACAGCAAGACCAGGGGAACGTTGGCACATCGGCCATAGATGTCATCTTGAAATACGAACAGACCTTCATTGATGCCGTGCGTGCCACCGGAGGAAATAATGCGAGCCGTTGTCTGATTGTGCAAGGTCCTTATACCAATATTGACAAGACGGTGAATGACTACACGATGCCCAAGGATGAGGTACCCGACCGTCTGATGGTGGAAGTTCACTTCTATGATCCCTATCAGTTCACCATGATGAACCATGACGAAACCTGGAGCAATGTATTCCTTTATTGGGGTAAGGATAATCATGTATCCGGTTCCATTCATAATGCCACCGGTTACGAAGAAGATTATGTGAAGCAGCAATTCCAGAAGATGAAAACGGCCTATGCAGATAAGGGAATTCCTGTGATTGTAGGCGAGTATAGTGCCATGAAGCGGGCAAAAGAAGACAAGATAGAGGGGACTTCTGAACTTGCCTATCCTGATATTGACCAGGAGATGCATAACAAGAGCCGCTCCTATTGGAATGAGGTAGTCACCCGAGAGGCGAAAAACCACGGTTGTGTCCCCTTTTATTGGGAAACCGGCGGTGACATGAACCGTGGTACGGGTACGGCGAAGGAGGCTTATGCCATTGAGGGCATCATGAAGGGAGCCGCAGCCGGTAAATACCCTTACTGATTGAGTGGTGGATAGAATAAAAGACAGTTTTTAAAAGTATCATACAAATAGGTTTTATAGGTTACAAGGATTGTTGATATAGTTTTTTTGATTGGTTACGGAGAAGTATGTCCGCGAGGGATATGCTTCTCCTTCTTTAAAAATCCTTGTCTTTCCTTGCTTTTCTGTTCGTTTTTCACTTCATTTGCAATAAAAATAACTTTCCTTAGCTCTGATAGTATGAAAAGACTGCAACTACTGCTCTTGTGGGTTTGGATGGTATGTTTCTCTGCTGCTTCACATGACTACATGTTTAAACATTTGGAAGTGAAAGACGGACTTTCCAATAATCAGGTTAATGCTATTTATAAAGATTCAAACGGATTCATGTGGTTTGGTACAGCTTCGGGGCTGAACCGCTATGATGGTTACAATATAAAGATTTATCGCAGCCAGAAAGATGACGAGAAATCTCTTCCCGATAGTTATGTCGAGGATATACAAGAAGATGCGTCCGGTAATTTGTGGATACGTACGGGAAGTGGGTATGCCATTTACAACTCGGCTTCCGATGTTTTTGACCGTAATGTGGAAGCTTGGATGTGGAACGTCGGTCTGACCGGAAATCCTTCGCTTATCTATATTGATAAGGAAAAGACTTTCTGGATCTATATTAATGGTAAAGGTGTTTACAGCTATAGAGAAGGACAGAAAAATGCCGTGGCAGTAAAGGAGGCGGATGAACTGCTTGCGAAAGCCGAAGTGTCCGACATGAAAGAATGCGGCGAAGGAATCCTGTTGGTTTTGAGTAACGGTATCTTGGTTTGTATAGATGAGGAAAAGCAAAATATCAAGTGGACCAATCCGGACATTGCCGAAGATTGCAGGGAAGTAAAGAATGCTACCTTTGATTTGTTTGTCGACCATAGTGGGCGGGCGTGGATATTCAGTGTGGAGGGGATGTGGATTTATAGCCTTTCTCGGAAGGTTTGGGAACAGCGTTCTCCCCGAACGGACACCTACAATACCGTACGTGCAGTGGCACAGGATAAATACGGATGTATATGGGTAGGCAGGGATCAGGATGGCGTTGAATTGATAGAACCGGCGGGACGGAAAATCCGTCTGGCGAACGATCCTAATAACGGGCGTACTCTGTCCAACAATACAATAACGGCTCTTTATGAAGATGAGGCCGGTACGATGTGGGTGGGAACCTACAAGAAGGGCGTCTCTTTCTATAATGAAAGTGTCTTCAAATTCGGCATTGCCGATGTAGGCGACATCAATTGTGTGGAGGACGGAGGCGGTGATATCGTATGGGTGGGGACCAACGACCGCGGGTTGATTCGCTGGAATAGCGTGACGGATGAACGTATGTTTTTTTCGCATACGGCAGATCCCCGCTCTATCTCGAGTGATGTCATAGTCTGCCTTCTTCGGGACAGTAGCGGCAGAGTGTGGGCAGGTACTTTCTGGGGCGGACTGAATTGCTATGATGGAAACCGCTTTATCCATTACCGGTCCCGTAAGGGAGACAGTAACTCGCTGGTCTATGACAATGTATGGGCATTGGCAGAAGATGCGGACAAAAATATCTGGATCGGTACGTTGGGGGGAGGATTGCAATGCCTGAATCCTCAGACGGGGATATTTACCACCTATTCTACAGGTAATTCAAACCTTGTGTCGGACTATATCTCATCCCTCTGCATCAGCTGTGACAATAATCTGATTATCGGTACTTCGGCAGGGATGGCTTTCATGGACCTGAGGACCGGCGAGATTACAAATTTTGCAGGTACAAAATCGGGTAAGACCAGACTTTCCAACCAAAATATCAATCAAGTTTACGAAGATAGTCGCGGTTTGTTATGGATAGCCACGCGTGAAGGCTTGAATGTATATGACAGCAAACGGGATGAATTGTACGAAGTGCCTATCAAACCCGGTTTCTCCAAACTATTGATATTAGGTATTACGGAAGATGAAAACAAAAGTATATGGATCAGCACCGGAGGAGAACTGATAAACGTGGTGTTGTCCGTTGACAGCAAGACGGAGCAGCCCGTGTTCCGTTGCTATACCTATAATGACAAGGACGGGTTGCAGAGTTGTGACTTCAACCAGCGTTCCCTCAAACGACTGCATACGGGCGAGATTGTAGTGGGAGGACTGTATGGGCTGAATCGCTTCCAGCCGGGCAACATAAAGTATAACCGTACGTTGCCCAAGGTTATGTTTACCGGTTTCCAGTTGTTCAATGAAGACGTGAAGGTGGGCAAGGAGTATGCAGGACGTGTCATCTTGAAGGAAGCTTTGAATGAAACAGAAGAAGTTGTCTTGGCTTATAAGCAGAATGTGTTCACGGTGCTGTTCGCGTCGGACAATTTCGTGCTGCCCGAAAAGACACAGTATTTCTATAAATTGGAAGGGTTTAATGAGAACTGGCTGACGAGTATGTCCGATATGCATCGCGTTACCTATACCAATCTGGCTCCGGGGACTTACATTTTAAAAGTGAAGGCTACAAACAGTGACGGATATGCGGGTACTGAAGAGGCTTCGCTCAAGATTGTCATTCTTCCGCCTTTCTGGATGACTCCGTGGGCATATATCGTTTATGCTCTTCTGATAGTAGGAGTTGTTTCCTTTTCACTTTATGCCGTACAACGGAGGGAACGTAATAAGTTCAGAATCCGCCAGATAGAGGAAGATGCGAAGAAGAGGGAGGAGTTGAGCCAGATGAAATTCCGCTTTTTTACGAATGTCAGCCATGAGTTGCGTACGCCGCTTACGCTGATTATATCGCCGATGGAAAGTATGATGAAGGAGATTACGGACGAAAAACTGCATGGCAAGCTACAACTGATGTACCGCAATGCGCAGCGTTTGTTGAATCTGGTCAACCAGTTGCTCGATTTCCGTAAGAATGAGATGGCAGGATTGCATCTCACTTTGTCCGAGGGGGATATTGTGGCGTATGTGCGTAGCATCTGTGCTTCTTTCCTGATGCTTTCTGAAAAGAAACATGTGCATCTGACATTCTTTTCGGCCATGGAATCGCTGAATATGTCATTCGACGAGGATAAAATTGGTAAAGTTGTGATGAATCTTCTGTCCAATGCTTTCAAATTTACTCCGGACGGGGGACGTGTGGATGTGGCATTGGAAATGTCGAAAGAGATGTCCGGAAGATTGCTGATAAAGGTATCGGATACCGGTGTCGGTATCAGGGATGAAGACAAGGAGCGGATTTTTGAACGTTTCTATCAGGTGGAGCAGGAAGAACCGGAGCACCAGTCAACGGGTAGCGGTATTGGCTTGAGCCTGGTACGCGACTTTGTGACGCTGCATGAGGGTACGGTGCGCGTTGTCGACAATGTGGGTTCCGGTAGTGTGTTTCTGGTTGAGCTCCCGGTTAAACATGTACGTGTAAGTCCTCCCAAGCCTGCACCGCTTACAGAAGAGGTGGAAGAGCATGAGGAACTTTTGCCGGGTATGGAAGAGGAAGCGCTTTCGGTTGATTTGCTGGACGATATGGAGGATAATGAAGATGAAAAAGAAAAGCCGTTGGCCCTGATTGTGGATGATAATGAAGATTTGGTTGCCTTCATGAAAGATAGTCTGAGCTTGTATTTCCGTATACAGTCAGCTTCCAATGGTCGGGAAGCTTGGCAGAAAATATCGGAACTGATGCCGGATATTATTGTCAGCGACGTAATGATGCCCGAGATGGATGGGAATGAATTGTGCCGCTGGGTGAAGACCGATAAACGCACGAGTGACATTCCGATGATATTACTCACTGCACGGCAGGCTGTGGAAGATAAAGTGGAGGGGTTGACCATCGGTGCGGATGATTATGTGACGAAACCTTTCAATGTGGAAATCCTTATTCTGCGTATGCGCAAGTTGATTGACCTGAGCAAGAAGCGCAAGGCAAAGTCGCTCATTGACCCCGAACCAAGTGAAATAGCCATTACTTCGTTGGATGAAAAGCTGGTGGAAAATGCCATCAAATATGTGGAGGCGAACATCGGTCGGTGTGACTTGTCCGTAGAAGAGTTGAGTCGGGGGTTGGGTATGAGCCGGGTACATCTTTACAAGAAACTCTTGCAGATAACCGGTAAGACACCTATTGAATTTATCCGTGTCATCCGTCTGAAAAGAGCGGCGCAGATGCTGCGCGAGAGTCAGCAAAATGTATCGGAGATAGCGTATCAGTTGGGCTTTAACAACCCCAAGTATTTCAGCAAATATTTCAAGGATGAATTCGGTGTTTTGCCCTCTGTTTATCAGGAAAGAGAGGGTAGATAACAAAAGATACCCCTTACGGAAACATATTGTCTTTTAGGGTAATCAAAAGCGCCCTTTTGTTTCAACATCGGGGAGACCCGTTTTTGAAGGAAACTTTCTATTTTTACATCAGAGAAAATTCACTTTAAAAACAGTAATATGAAATTGAAAAACACTTCAGTTTATTTGCTTGCCGGATGGATGCTCGCCGCATGTTCCGGAGGCGGATTCCAAAAGACCGAGAATGGTGTTGTTGTGGAAGTCAAGCAGCAGCAACCGACGGATGTGCGTAAAGTAAGATTGGAAGTAATGGGTGAGAAGCTCATTCATGTATCGGCTACTCCTGAGAAGGAATTTTCAAAGGAGCAGAGTCTCATTGTGATCCCTCAACAGAATAAGACCGACTTTAAGGTCGAAGAGCAGGGCGATGAAGTGACTGTCAAGACATCGGAATTATGTGCCATTGTGTCCAAGACAACGGGTGAGGTACGCTTCACGGATGCCGACGGCAAGCAGATTCTGGCTGAAGACTCTGACGGGCGGACCTTTACTCCGGTGGAAGTGGAAGGTACGAAAGGATATACAGTACGTCAAGTATTCCAGTCGGCAGGCAATGATGAGGCTTTCTATGGCTTGGGCCAGCACCAGGCGGATGAGTTCAACTATAAAGGTAAGAATGAGGAACTGTTCCAGTACAATACAAAGGTGTCTGTACCCTTTATCGTGTCTAATAAGAACTACGGTGTGCTTTGGGACAGCTATTCGCTCTGCCGTTTCGGTGACCCGCGCGATTACTCACAGCTGGGTGATGTCTTCAAACTTTATGATAAAGAGGGCAAGGAAGGTGCTTTGACCGGTACATATATTCCGGGCAAGAAAGACGTGGAAACCCTTGTACGTCGTGAGGATTCTCTTTATTTTGAACATCTGGACCGTGCCGCACATTTGAGTAAGGTGATTAATTTGCCTGCGGAGTTCCCGTTCGGAGGGTCCGACGTAGTTTATGAGGGAGAAATAGAACCGGCAGAAAGCGGCTTGTTCCGCTTCATCCTTTACTATGCAGGCTACATGAAAGTATATATTGATAATGAATTGGTGGTTCCCGAACGTTGGCGTACGGCTTGGAATCCTAACAGTTATAAGTTTGCTGTTAATCTGGAAGCGGGCAAGCGCGTTCCGTTGAAGATAGAGTGGAAGCCTGATGCCGGTGTTTCTTACTGCGGTCTGCGGGTATTGAGTCCGGTGGCTGATGAAGAACAGAACAAACTCTCCTGGTGGGGTGAAATGCAGAATGAAATAGACTACTATTTCGTTTATGGTGATGATATGGACGATGTGATTAGCGGCTACCGTACATTGACAGGTAAATCCCAGATTATGCCGAAATGGGCGATGGGTTACTGGCAGAGCCGTGAGAAGTACAATACGCGTGAGGAGGTTCTCTCCACCTTGAAGGAATTCCGTGAACGTCAGATTCCTATCGACAATATCGTAATCGACTGGCTGCACTGGAAGCAGGATTCCTGGGGAAGCCATGAGTTCGATCCCGAACGTTTCCCCGACCCGAAAGGAATGGTCGACTCCATCCACGCCATGAACGGACGTCTGATGATTTCCGTATGGCCCAAGTTCTATGCTACGACCGAACACTTCAAGGAATTTGACGAAAAAGGTTGGATGTATCAGCAGGCTATCAAAGACAGCATCAAAGACTGGGTCGGTCCTGGCTATCTGGGCTCTTTCTATGACGCATACGATGCCGATGCACGCAAGCTCTTCTGGAAGCAGATGCAAGACCACTACTATCCTCTGGGTGTTGACGCTTGGTGGATGGATGCCAGCGAACCGAACATACGCGACTGTACGGATTTGCAATACCGCAAGGACCTTTGCGGTCCGACAGCACTCGGCCCCTCTGCCAAGTTCTTCAATGCATACGCACTGATGAATGCAGAAGCTATCTATGACGGACAGCGCGGCGTGGAACCGGACAAGCGCGTCTTCTTGTTGACACGTTCCGGCTTTGCAGGGTTGCAACGCTATTCTACTGCCACCTGGAGTGGTGACATCGCTACCCGTTGGGAAGATATGAAAGCGCAAATCTCTGCCGGCTTGAACTTTGCTGTCAGCGGTATCCCTTATTGGACCATGGACATCGGCGGATTCTGTGTAGAGAACCGTTATGTGGCTGGTCAGATGGAATTCAACAAGACTGGACGTGAAAATGCTGATTACAAGGAATGGAGAGAGTTGAATACCCGTTGGTATCAGTTCGGCGCTTTCTGCCCGTTGTTCCGTGCACACGGCCAGTATCCGTACCGTGAGGTTTGGAACATTGCTCCGGCAGGACATCCGTGCTACAACTCCATCGTTTATTATACGAAGCTGCGTTACAACATGATGCCGTATATCTATTCTTTGGCAGGTATGACTTATTTCAATGATTATACCATCATGCGTCCGCTCGTAATGGACTTCACAGCTGATGCAAACGTCAACAATATAGGTGACCAGTTCATGTTCGGTTCTGCCCTGATGGTGGCTCCGGTTTACGAATACGGTGCACGCAACCGCGAGGTTTATTTCCCGGCAAGCTGCGGTTGGTATGACTTCTACTCCGGCAAGTATGTGGACGGTGGCCAGAAGCTGACAGTGGATGCTCCTTATGAACGTATCCCGCTCTACGTTTGCGAAGGTGCCATTGTACCTTATGGTCCGGATATGCAATACAGTGATGAAAAACCGGCTTCGGAAATCACTCTCTATGTTTATACGGGTAAGGACGGCGCGTTTACGCTCTATGAGGATGAAGGTGTGAACTATAACTACGAGAAGGGACAATATGCCACTATACCGTTTGCCTATAACGATGCTGAGGGTACACTGGTTATCGGCGACCGTACGGGTGACTTCCCCGGTATGCTGAAGGAACGTACTTTCAATGTGGTGAAGGTAAGCAAAGACCAGCCGCAACCGTTCGATTTGAAGGCGAAAGGCACAACGGTGAAGTATGACGGAAAAGCACAAACCGTAAAATTATAATCAGAATGATAGACGACGGTGCCAGGGAGAGAAGTCTTCCCGGTACCGATCTCGTCGTTCCTCGGTGCCGGGCACTTCCCCACTTCTGAATAGCTGTGAGAGAGGAGTAGGCACTCGATAATCTTTTAGATATTTATTACCATGAATAAAATCATATTGTCTTTGGCCATCGGGCTGTCCCTATTGGCCGGTTGCAATGCTCCTAAAGAGGTAGCTGGCGATGACCGTAGCTTGGATTTTACGGCCGACTGGGCCTTTCGCTTGGGAGATGATACGGCGGCAGCCCGTCTGGATTATAATGACGCAGACTGGCGGAAACTGAACTTGCCCCACGATTGGGCTGTTGAAGGAGAGTTCAGTCGGGACAATCCGTCAGGAACAGGGGGAGGTGCTCTGCCTGGTGGTATAGGTTGGTATCGTAAGACTTTTATTGCCGATAAGGTCGATGAGGGCAAGCGCTATCGCATAGATTTCGATGGTGTCTATATGAACTCCACCGTTTATATTAATGGGCATGAACTGGGAACACGCCCCTATGGATACATCTCGTTTAGTTATGATTTGACTCCTTATATCAAATGGGGGGAGAAGAATGTGATTGCTGTAAGAGTGGACAATGCCGAACAACCCAATTCACGTTGGTATTCCGGTTGCGGTATCTACCGTAATGTGTGGTTGACGAAACTGAATCCGGTGCATGTGGCACAGTGGGGTACCTACGTGACGGCAGAAGAAGTGTCGAAGAACAGTGCCCGGTTGAAGATACGTACCAGTTTACAGTACGATGTAGAGATGCAGACGGAAGATTCCGTGCAGCAGGCCGACGGTACATGTGTTGTGTTCGATTCGGAAATTATTCCTCTGATTGATGTCGTCCTGCAATCCCGGTTAGTGGATGCCGACGGTCATGTGGTGGGTGAGGCTGTGTCGGAAGCTCAGCTGATGCCTGTCGCTCCGGCAGAAATGGAGCAGGAAATAGAATTGAAGAATCCTAATCTCTGGAGTATTGATGCACCTTATATGTATAAGGTAGAAAGCATCCTCAAGAATAAAGAGACCGGCGAGGTACTCGACCGTTATTATACTCCTACCGGCATCCGTACTTTCCGCTTCGATGCACAAAAAGGATTTATCC
>OGLS01000790.1_pt1 | contig 25343 bp, 18 predicted proteins | sample 1572881 | NCBI WGS metagenome assembly OGLS01 (sample SAMEA2582013, study PRJEB24529) | metagenome | biome: Human gut stool | place: China | collected 2011
ATGTTGTGTTTTTGGAGTTCTGTGAATTCTGTGTGTTCTGTGGGACCTCCCACGCCCCCAGTGGATCTGTGAAAATCCGTGCAATCTGTGGGAGGATTGTTTTCTACCCTCCTACAGAATAGCCTGGCAGAGATGTTCTCCCACAGATTTCACAGATTCTCACAGATGTTGTGTTTTTGGAGTTCTGTGAATTCTGTGTGTTCTGTGGGACCTCCCACGCTCCCAGTGAATCTGTGAAAATCTGTGCCATCTGTGGGAGAATTATTCTGGCTGCGTGGGTATGGCAGGGATGCCATACCCTCCTACAGTGCCACGAAGGCAGAGGGGTTCACGCCGCGCAGCAGGTAGCGGTTGAGCAGTGTGCCGGTGGGGCTGAACTCGTAGACATAGCCGTTGGTGGCGTAGGCGCGGGCATCCGATGCGTACATGTGGGCGGAGAGAGGCGATATGTACAGCGCGTAGGGCGACTGCATGGCAGCTATCACGGAGTCGGCGGCGGAGTAGTCGGCAAGCCCCTCGGAGGCAGAGAGCGACGGCAGGGCGATGGTGTGCGTGGAGAAGGCGTACTCGCCCGTGAGGTGCGAGAAGGCAGAGCCAAGACAGTAGAACCTGCCCTGCGCAGCGCAGCAGTACGTCGACGGGAAGTCGTAGACGCGGAACTCCTCCGATGCCATGTTCAGCACCACGGTGTGCGGCGGCGTGTTGTACATGTCGCCCGCAGCATTGATGCAGAGCCACTCGCGCCACTGCGCCACCTTGCCGTATAGGTTCTTGCAGCCCGTGTCGATGCGTCGCAGCTCGCGCATGGTCTGCGCGTCGACCACCGATATGGTCTGCTCGTAGCCGTGGTCCTGCGTCTGTGTGGAGTAGCCGCCCGTGTTGGCTACGTAGAGTCTGCCGTCGTAGTAGGCGATGCCCTCCGGCTCGTAGCCCACGTGGCAGGTGTCGACCACGAGCTTCGTCGTGAGGTCTATCTTCGCCACATATCCGTGGTCGGCGTACGACGTGACGTAGAGGTAGCCACGGTGGTCGGTAGCCATGCGTCGGTTGTTGGGTATGTTCTCCGTGGCAGCGATGGCGGTGCCGTCGGGACGTATGTACTGCACTATGTTCGACCAGTTTACGGAGATGGCTATCAGCGTGTCGTTCACCTGTAGTATGTCGTTGGCCGTGTCGCCGAGTCGCTCGCCCGGGTTCTGCTGCCGGAACCAGTGGTTGGTGAGCACGCCGTGGTCGAGCAGCGAGAGCGACGCGTTGTTCATGCCCCACAGACCCTCGCAGAGTATCAGCAGGCGGTCGGCGTTGGCGGTGGGTTTGCTGTCAGTGGGCGTGTCGTCGGCAGGCTCTAACGAACAGGCAGCGAGCAGCCACACGCACAGCACGGCGCAAGCACCGAGCCGGAAGCGTTGCAACGCACTGAGCGTTATGTGTTTCGAACGCAGGAGCATAAGTATGCGGTTGAGATATTTCACTTGAAAAAATGTGTGTATATAGGTGCAAAGATACTATATTTATGTCAATAAATGTATAGAAAGTAACATTTTGATGAATAATTTGTTATTATTTCAATTTTTATATTTAACTTTGCCGACTGTTACATAATTACATAGAGCCGTAGGACATTACGGCATACGTTGGATGACTTCTTATTTTTAATATAAACTGCATAATAATATTACTGATTTTTTTAAAAAAGAGATTATGAAGAAAGGTAGCTATGAGCAGCCTCGTATCACTATCTACAAGGTAGAGACCACAGCCATACTTGCAGGCAGTGGCAAACAAGATTCTGTACCGAACAAACAGAGCTTCAGCTTAGACAGAGAGAGCGAGGAGCTGACAAGCGGTGACGGCGACGGCGTTTGGGAGTAATACTTTTATTTGTATCAACACAGAAAAACAATCAATCAACATGAAGAAGATATTGTATTCAGTATTTATGCTGGCTACAATGGTGCTTGCTGCGTGCAGCGACGACACCACCGAGCCAGCCGTAAAGCGTGGAATGGTGCTCAAGGCTAATGTTGAGGACACCGACACCCGTGCCACAATCACCGACAACGAGGGCAAATGGAAGTTCGCCTTTGCTACGAATGACATGGTGAAGGTAGGTAATGATCAAGTGACCGACTACTACACATTTAAAAGCAACGGTACAGAGTTCGCAAGTGCCGATGCCCTGCAGACTACTACTCCTGCCACTTGGTGTGCCTTCTTCCCCGGCGAGACGATCGACTTGAGAAATCAGTCGGGTGCCTTCGCTGACGTCGCCAAAAACTACGCATTGGCTGGTGCTACCGCGACAACTACAACCGGCTCTGACGGCTTGACCGTAACGATGAAGGCGAAGGCAGCTGTGCTGCGTATCGTAGGCGTGAATAAGGGCGAGAGCCTTGACATCAGCGTTAAGACTGCTGACGGCTACGTATCAGGTCTTACTGCTAAGAAGAACTCGGCAGACTTCGGCGTGCAGACAAGCGACACAAAGGTGTCGCTGCTCAAGGCGAACGATGCCGGTGTGTACTATGTAGTAGTGCCGGCTGAGGTGAAGCTTTCGGTATATAATGGCGATAAACCTATGAAGACTACTAAGGACGCAGGTCTTACCGCTGGCAAGTACTACACTCTGAAAACGGGCGAGACAACAGGCTCTGCTACCAATAAGTTAGGCGAGACAATCAGCTGGGTACAGCTGTGGGCAGGTGGTCCGAAGTTTGCAACAGAGAATGTGGAAAACCCGTTGAATTGGTCTGAGGCAACAGCGGAAGGCAGTGCCTATGTGTGGGGTGCAAATTGGCGCACACCGACAAAGGATGAGATGAACTTTGTTAATACTGTAAAAGATCCTGAAAACGAACACAATAATCTTTTAATTCCACTTAATGCGAAAGCCGAAATTCAAGTTCAAGGTGGAAAGGCTGGTATCTTATACACAGGTATTCAACCAGGATATACAGATAAATCAATATTCCTTCCTTTCGATGGTGAAGGATCCTCTTTTAGTGGTAATTATTGGACTTCAACTAAGGGAATAGAAGGCTATGGTACAACACTAGACGTAATATGTGGTGAAGGTATTTTTTATGTGTATTTTTTTAATGACAAAGGAAACTTTAACACAAAATACTTGGTTCGCCCTGTCCTTGCAAAATAACGCTATTAACATTACCGTTTAATCGGTATTTATAAACACATAAAAAGCGGTGTGACATGAATGTCGCACCGCTTTTTTCGGTATTATACATTGTTGGTCATTGCGATATGGTAAAACTAATAGTGTGGTCAAAGCCGTGTAGCACTCGGCTTTGCCGCTTGCCAGAGCAAGAAAGTCCTCCCTACATGGTTCGCATCGGTCGGCGCAGACATCCGCATCGGTCGGCGCAGACATCCGCATCGGTCGGTGCAGACATCCGCATCGGTCGACGCAGACGTCCGCATCGGTCGGCGCAGATGCTACTTCGTAATGTTTTACAAGTCTTTTAGCAGCACTTCGCGCTGACTGTTCAGATAAGTGTTGCGTTCGGCAATGATCTTCTTCCAAGCTGTAGACGATAGTTGCTTCACGTCGATGGTGAGCGACCACTTGCCCTGTGCCTCCATGCGGTCGATAAGTGTGCCCACGCTGAGACGTGTGATGCACTCGGCAGGTTGATAGAGTGATTCGCCATCCTTGTCGCCACCAGGTATTTCGGTGAGAATATTTATCTGCACGAGCTGATAGAGCAGGTCATTGACGATGCGGATTGGTATTCCGGTGGCGAGTTTCAGCTTCAGAGCCGATAGCGGTTTGGCTCCTTCGCTGAAGTTGCGGCAGATGCGACTTGCGAGCACGAGGCAGAGCAGCATCTTGTAGCGGTGGCTAAGGTCTTCGGTCTTAGCCTTAAACGCATAGTCGTCCATGTTCTGATTGGCGTAGCATAGTTCTGCGCCGAACAGGCATATCAACCACGAAATCTGTATCCAGAGCATGAACAACGGCAGAGCTGCAAACGAGCCGTAGATGGCGTTGTAGCTGCTCACCCAAATCTGCGAGTGGATGTAGAAGAGCTGCAGTCCCTGCATGGCTACGCCGGCGAGTATTCCGGGCACGAGCGCGCAGCTCAGCTTCACCTTTGTGTTGGGCATGAAGAGATAGAGAGCGATGAACACGCCCGACATGAGGACGTAGGGCAAGAGCTGCAAGAAGAACTGCGCCAACGAGCCTATTACCATCGTGTCTTCTATCTGTTTGAAGATGGTGGCGAAGAAGATGCTTATACCCGAGGTTATCACAATCACTACGGGCATGAGCAGCAGCATCGACGTATAGTCGGTGATGGTGCGGAACATGCTGCGTGGCTTCTTCGCCTGCCAGATATCGTTGAACGTGCGTTCGATGTTGCTGATAAGCATGATGACGGTGAAGAGCATGAAGAGCAAGCCGATGCCGAGGAATAGTCCGCTCTTGGTGTGTACGAGGTACGAGTTGACGAAGCCGATGATTATCTCCGACACCTGCGGCTGACTTGAGAACGACTCTCTGAACCATTCTTCGATGTATTTGTTGTAGCCGAAGCCACGTGCTATGCCGAACACCACGGCGAAGATGGGTACAATGGCGAGCAGAGTGGAGTAGGTGAGGGCAGCTGCCGCACTGGTTATGCGTTTTGTGGTAGTGAACTCTATGGCGAGCAGCAGTTTCTTCAATATGCTGTAGAACAGAAATCGCATCTTCGACACATCGCCTTTGCCTATGCTCCAGATGTCTACCATGAGGAACGTGTATATATCTTTCAGTTTCTTCGTTATGTTCATTCGCTTGTTTGCTTTAGTAGTACAACATACAAAAAACGGAACTCACGAAACGCACATGTGTATTAGCGACTTGTGTGTTTCGTGAGTTCCGTATGTAGGTTAATTCTTATGCTGCAACGTCTTAGAACGGCAGGTCGTTAACGGGGTCAGCCTCTGGAGCCGGAGCTGTGGGCTGAGGAGCAGCAGGCTGTGGAGCCGGAGCCGCACCGAACACAGCACCCGGAACGATGCCAGCCTGTGCTGCGCCAACTGTTGCAGGGTCTACCTGGCGCACGTCGAAAGCGCGGATGCTATTGAACCAACGGCCCTGATACTCGTGGGCATCTACGTCGAACGATACGGTCACCTCCTGACCTAACTGTATGTTGAAGCGGCTGATGCGGTCAGCACCGAACACGCTGAACACCATCTTGCGTGGATACTGATCGTGTGTCTCTACCACGTATTCTTGAACTTTCCATTCGCCACGTGCGTTAGTACCTGTTTTTTCGGGCAGCACAGCGATTACTTTACCTTGTAATTCCATTGTCTATATTTTATTTTAATTTGTGTGATAAAAGCTAATAGGTTTGTCCTTTGGTTTGCGAAATTAATAAAAATGTAGCGAAACAAGAAACTTTTGAATGAGTTTTTGTCGTAGTCGGATATTTTTTAGTAAATTTGCCTGAAAATAATGTACTGACAAGAAAACAAAATAAGTATAATCAAAAAAGCTAAATATCAATGCAATTCACATTATCAAGTGGCGCACTTAACGCCCGTCTCCAAACGCTCGCAAGAGTAATTAACAGCAAGAACACTCTGAGCATTCTTGATTGTTTCCTTTTTGAAGTAGCAAACAACGTTCTGACTGTAACTGCCAGCGATTCTGAAAACGTGATGCAGTCTACGATAGAGCTTACTGAGTGCTCTGGCGATGGCAAGTTTGCATTGTCTAATCGCACTATACTCAACGCCGTAAAGGAACTGCCGGAGCAGCCGCTTGGCTTCAACGTCAACGAGAACGACTTCACTGTAGAAATTGACTATCTCAATGGTTCGTTCAAGCTGACCGCACAGCCAGCCGACGATTTCCCAATGATGCAGGAGGTTGACGGCGATGTCACTTCGCTCGTTATGGATTCTAATCTTTTTGCAGAGAACCTCTCGCGCTCGCTCTTCGCTACAGCGCAGGACGAAATCCGTCCGGTGATGGGTGGTGTCTACTTCGACCTCAATGCCGACAACCTCGCAGTTGTGGCTACCGACGGTCATAAGCTCGTGCGCAACCGCATTCTCACCATTAAGAGCGACGTACCCGCATCGTTCATCCTGCCGCAGAAGCCGGCACAGCTACTGAAGGGCGTGCTGCCGAAGTGCGATGGCGACGTTGTTGTGAAGTTCAACAGCAAGGGTGCCGAGGTGCGCTATGCAGACGGATGCCTCAACTGTCGCTTGATTGAGGGACGTTATCCCAACTACAACTCAGTAATCCCTACAGCTAACACCAACAGCATCAACGTCGACCGCAAGTCGCTCATGGGTGCACTGAAGCGTGTGCTGCCGTTCGCAAGCGAGAGCAGTCAGCTCATCCGCTTCCACGTAGAAGCTCAGCGTCTGTGTCTCACAGCCGAGGATATCGACTTCGCTACAAGTGCTAAGGAGAGCGTAGCTTGCGAGTATAATGGTGCGAAGATGGACATCGGCTTCAAGGGTGGTGCTATCTACGAGATACTCAACAACATCGCAAGCGACGAGGTGACAATACAGCTTGCCGACCCAAGTCGTGCGGGCGTTGTTGTGCCTACCGTGCAGCCTGAGGGACAGGAAATCCTCATGCTTATCATGCCGATGCTGCTGAACGATTAATCGGGTTGACCAGTGCTTTGGCGGCTGATTAATGCTTTGAAGAAACAGCAAAAGATATTACTCTTTAGTTTATAGCCGCGCCATATTGGTGCGGCTAAATTCTTAAAAAAATAACGACAATAATGAAACTCAATCTCACACGTCCACTTATCGTCTTCGACCTCGAAACAACAGGTCTCGACTTTATACGCGACCGTATAATACAGATATCATACATTAAAGTGTCGCCAGACGGCACAGAAGAGCGCGAAAACATCTTTGTCAATCCAGAGAAGCCTATACCGCATGAGGTGGTGGAACTGACGGGCATCACCAACGACGACGTGAAGGATGCGCCTACGTTTAAGACGTTGGCTCCGCAGCTCAGCGAGAAGTTCAAGGGCTGCGACTTCGCAGGCTACAACTCCAACCATTTCGACATTCCGATGCTTGCAGAGGAGTTCCTGCGTGCAGGCATCGACTTCGACTTCTCTAAGGTTCGACTCATCGACGCACAGACCATCTTCCACAAAATGGAGCGTCGCAACCTCGCTGCTGCTTATAAGTTCTATTGCGGCAGAAAGATGGAGGAAGACTTCACGGCGCATCGTGCTGACGAGGACACCGAGGCTACGTATCGCGTGCTGATGGGCGAGCTCGACAAGTATGCGCCTGGCGTGCAGGAGGAGCCCGACCGTGTGTTGGAGAACGACATGGACTGCCTTGCCGAGTTCTCCAAGCAGAACGACAATGTCGATTTCGCAGGTCGCATCGTGTGGAAGCCGCTGGTTGGTGCCGACGGCAAGCCCGTGCTCGACGCCGACGGTAAGGAGCAGAAGGTGGAGGTGTTCAACTTCGGTAAGTACAAGGGACGTCCCGTTGCCGACGTGCTGCGCACCGACATCGGCTACTACAGCTGGATGATGGGCGGCGACTTCACCTTCAACACCAAGCAGGTGCTTACACGCATCCGCCTCAGAGGATTCAATAAGTAATGTTGAGGTGTTGAAGTGTTGAGATATGATGTTGAGATGTTGTTGTGTTGAGGTGGTGAGATATGTTGTAGTAATGTCACCATCTCAACACCTCACCACTTCAACATAAATAATCACCACCTCACCACCTCACCACAACAACTATAAAACCATGCTAAAAGGCAAGAAAATAGTATTAGGCATAACTGGCTCCATCGCCGCCTACAAGTCGTGTCTGCTCATACGCGAGTTTGTGAAGCAGGGCGCAGAAGTACAAGTAGTGATTACGCCTGCAGGCAAGGAGTTCATCACTCCGATCACGCTCTCCGCACTCACGCACAAGCCCGTTGTCAGCGAGTTCTTCTCGCAGCGTGACGGCACATGGAACTCGCACGTCGACCTCGGATTGTGGGCTGACGCAATGGTCATAGCACCTTGCACGGCGAGCACGCTTGGCAAGATGGCGCACGGCGTGGCAGACAACATGCTCATCACCACATACCTCTCTATGAAGGCACCCGTGTTCATCGCTCCGGCTATGGACCTCGACATGTATGCTCACCCGTCTACGCAGCAGAATATGCGCACATTAGCCTCATACGGCAATCGCTTCATCGAGCCTGCAAGCGGATTTCTCGCGAGCGGACTCGAAGGCAAGGGACGCATGGAGGAGCCTGAGGTAATAGCACGCCGCGTGTCTGAGTTCTTCGACCAGAACGACAGCAACAGCCCGTTGAAGGGCAAGCGCGTCGTAATTACAGCCGGTCCTACCTACGAAAAGATTGACCCGGTGCGCTTCATCGGCAACTACTCAAGCGGCAAGATGGGCTTCGCCATCGCCGAAGAGTGTCGACGCCGTGGCGCAGACGTCACGCTCGTAGCCGGACCTGTCAGTCTGAAGTGCTCCGACGCAATCAATCGTGTGGATGTGGAGTCGTGCCGCGAGATGTACGACGCAGCTACCGAGGCGTTCCGAACGGCTGACGTAGCCATACTTGCTGCGGCAGTAGCCGACTATCGTCCGGCAGTACAGGCTGAACAAAAGATAAAGCGCAGCGAGGGCGACATGCAGATATCTCTCTCGCCCAACCCTGACATCGCAGCCACACTCGGACAGATGAAGACCGCACAGCAGACCATCGTGGCGTTCGCGCTCGAGACCAACGACGAGCAGGCTAACGCCGAGCGTAAGTTGCAGAAGAAGAATGCCGACTTCATCGTGCTCAACAGTCTGCGCAACGAGGGCACATGCTTCCGCACCGACGACAACCAGATAGAGATTATCGGTCGCGACTTCCGCCATGCCTATCCCAAGAAGTCGAAGGCGGACACCGCTGTCGACATCGTCAACGAGCTGGAGCGAGTGATAGGAGGCTATGGCATCCTGCCATAGCCACGCACCCACAAGGCTTAGGAGGCTACGGCATTCCTGCCGTAGCCACGCACCCAAAAGGTGATTGATAGGAGGCTATGGCATCTTGCCATAGCCACGCACCCATGAGAACTTGTTAATAGGGAGGCAGCGTGGGTATGGCAAGATGCCATACCCTCCTAAAGAGTAAAACTTCTCATTTTAAAGAATATGAAAAAGCGCTATATAGTTAGAATGGTTTGCGCTGCGTTGCTGTTGTTCGCTTTTGTCGCAGGAACACAGGCGCAGGAGCTGAACGCACGTGTGAAGATCAACCATAACCAGATTCAAGGCACCGACAACTCGGTGTTCGAGGAGCTGGAGCAGACCCTCACGCAGTTTATCAACGAACGCCAGTGGACCAGTCTGCAGTTTCAGAAGAACGAGCGCATCGCGTGCAACTTCAACATCACCGTGACGGCGTACGACAACAGTACGAACGTCTTCACGTGCAAGGCGGTGATACAGGCAAACCGCCCCGTGTATAACTCTACGTACACCACCACTATCTACAACAACACCGACAACGACTTCAACTTCGAGTACGCACAGTTCGACCAGTTGCAGTTCAACGAGGAGCAGGTGGACAATCAGCTCACGGCGCTCATCGCCTATTACGCCTACCTCATCATCGGCATGGATCTCGATACGTTCTCGCCGATGGGTGGCGAGGACATTCTGCAGCGGTGCATGAACCTTGCCAACAACGCGCAGAACCTCAACTTCCCGGGATGGAAGGCGTTCGACAACGGACGCAACCGCTTTGCCATCATCAACGACTATCTTGAGGGTGCTATGAAGCCGTTCCGCCAGTTGCAGTACGACTACTATCGCACGGGTCTCGACGAGATGGCGACGAACGTGGAGCGCGGACGCGGCAACGTGACCACTGCGCTCGAAACCGGTCTGAAGAAGTGTCACGAAGACCGTCCGCTCAGTATGCTGCCGCAGATATGGACCGACTATAAGCGCGACGAGCTTACCAATATATATAAAGGTAAGGGCACGCAGAAGGAAAAAGAAACCGTCTACGACATTCTCTTCTCTATCAATGCAAGTCAGAATTCGGCTTGGGAGAAGATAAAGGAGTAGACACACACATACATAACCCATAACTATTGTTTATGTTAAAGAAACTCGATATACGCAACTTCACGCTTATCGACCATCTTGAGATGATGCTCTACCCTGGTTTCTCCGTCATTACGGGCGAAACCGGTGCCGGAAAGAGTATCGTCATCGGTGCCATAGGATTGCTGCTTGGCAACCGCGCCGATGCGAAGCAGGTGAAGCGTGGTTGCGACAAGTGCATCATTGAGGCAACGTTTGACCTTAGTATCTACCACTCCGACGTGCTGAAAGGCTTCTTCGAAGAGAACGACCTCGACTACGAGCCGGAGGAGTGTCTGCTGCGTCGCGAGGTGAACGCTAATGGCAAGAGTCGCGCCTTCATCAACGATACGCCTGTGACACTCGCCCTTATGCGCGAGCTCGGCGAGCAGCTCATCGACGTACACAGCCAGCATCAGAACCTGCTGCTCAGCAAGGAGGACTTCCAGCTGAACGTTGTGGACATCATTGCGCGCGACCGTCAGCAGCTTGCTGACTATCGTGCGGCGTTTGCCGAGTTGCGTTCGGCGCAGCATCGCCTTGAGGAGTTGCGCGAGCAGATAGCCACGAGTCGCGACAACGAGGACTTTCTGCGCTTTCAGCAGAAGGAACTTAGCGAGGCAAAGCTCACTTTGGGCGAGCAGGAACAGTTGGAGCAGGAGTCGGAGTTGATGAGCCACGCCGAGGACATAAAGCGTGCGCTTCACGAAGCCGACTACGGACTTTCGGGCGACGACACGGGCATCGTGAACCTCACGCGCTCCATCGTCACACAGCTGCGTAGCGTGGCCGATGTCTACCCTGAAGCGCAGGAGCTTGCAGAGCGTCTCGACGGCTGCTTCATAGAGTTGAAGGATATCTCGCAGGAGATAGCCTCGAAGATGGACGACGTGGAGTACGACCCGCAGCGCTTCAACCTCATCACCGAGCGCCTCGACCTCATCTACACGCTTCAACAGAAGTTCCACGTGCAGACCGTCGACGAGCTGCTCGACCGCCTCAATGCTATCAATGCGCAGCTCTCGAACATCGACAACTCCGACGAGCAACTGCAGGAGCAGGAGCAGGAGGTGGCACGTCTGCACGCTGTATGCGTGGAGAAAGCAGCCGTGCTCACCGATATGCGACGCAAGTCGGCTACGCTCGTCGAGCAGGAACTGTCGAAACTGCTCGTTCCGCTTGGCATACCAAACGTGCGCTTCAAGGTGGATGTGTCGACTGCCGACCTCTCCGCCACGGGTGCCGACAAGGTGATGTTCCTCTTCAGTGCCAACACCAGCACCGACATGCAGCCCGTGTCGCAGGTGGCATCGGGCGGCGAGATAGCGCGTGTCATGCTCTCGCTGAAGGCGATGATAAGCAAGGCTATTGGTCTGCCCACAATCATCTTCGACGAGATTGACACCGGCGTGAGCGGTAGGGTGGCAGAGCAGATGGCACACATCATGCACGATATGGGGGCTGCCAACCGACAGGTGCTCTGCATAACCCACTTGCCGCAGATTGCTGCTGCCGGCTCCACCCACTATAAGGTGGCTAAGCATGAGACGGAGCAGGGCACGGTCTCTACGATGACGCAGCTCACCGACGAACAGCGCATCACGGAGATTGCGCAGATGCTCTCTGGTAGCGATGTGTCGCAGGCTGCTATCGACAACGCCAAGTCGCTTTTAGCATTATAGGAGGCTATGGCATCCTGCCGTAGCCACGCACCAAGCAGTTAACGGAAGGCAGCGTGGGTATGGCAAGATGCCATACCCTCCTAAGAGTTACAAATTTGTTAATAAATAAAACAATGAACAGAATATTATCAACAATCCTAATTTCGCTGCTCTGCCTCTGCGGAGCGATGGCGCAGCCGGCGGCTGTGAAGAATGTGGCAAAGTCGGTATTTGCGCTTAAGGCATACGATGCAGAGGGCAAGCAGATAGCTACAAGCAACGGAGTGTTCCTCTCAGCCGACGGCATAGCAGCCTGTCCGTGGTCGGCAGTGCGCGAGGCCTCGCGTGTGGAAGTAGTCGATTTCAACGGAAAGACCTATCCCGTGACGCATATCCTCGGTGCTAACGAGCTTTATGATGTGTGTCGTGTGCGTGTGGATATGCCGAAGACTGTGGCTGCCACCATCGCCACCGCTGCTGCTGCAAAGGACAGCAAGCTGTGGCTCGTGGAGACCGCCGACCGCCGTACACAGACCACACAGTACGAGGTTGACAAGGCGGAGACCTTCATGGAGAAGTACGCCTACTACGTGTTCGGCTACAACAACCACAAACCCACACAGGGTGCTGCCTTCGTCAACGAGAAGGGACAGGTGGTGGGACTCATGCAGCAGTCGGAGCGTTCGCTCTACGCCAACGCCGTCGACGTGCGCTTCATCTTGACACTCGCTGCGAGCCACCTCGACATTAATAACTCACTCTATGCCAAGACTTCGCTGCGCCTCACCTTGCCTGCCGACAAGCAGAACGCTCTGCTCATGGTGATGTTGGCTGCTGAGTGTCAGGACACAGCAAAGTATGCTGGCTATCTCAGCGACTATATCCGACAGTTTCCGAAGGAGGTTGACGGCTATGCTACGAGTGCGCTGCAGAAGTCTACTTATGGCGACTGGCAAGGTGCCGATGCTGATATGCAGACCGCCCTCAAGCTTGCTGCCGACAAGGCGGAGGCTCACTCGGAGTATGCTCGTGTGATGTATCAGAAGCTCATCTACAGTGCCGACACCACTTTCACGGCTTGGACCTTTGAGCGTGCATTGGCGGAAGCAGAGAAGGCGTACAGCCTCAATCCGCAGCCGCAGTACTTGCACCGCATGGCGCAGATAAAGTTCTCGATGGGCGACTATGGCGACGCATGTGAGAAGTTCCTGAGTTTGGCGAAGAAAGACATGCCAACGAGCGAGGTATATTTCGAGGCAGCGCAGTGCAAGACACAGCTTGGTGCCCCGAAGGCGGAGGTGCTGGAGCTGCTCGACAGTTGTGTTGCAGTTGCTCCGCGCCCACTCACCAATCTGTCTGCGCCCTACGTGTTGGCACGTGGTCAGCTGTACGAGCAGATGGAGGAATACCGCAAGGCAATCGTCGACTACAACACCTACGACACACTGGTGTATGGCAGAGCGAACGCTGCTTTTTACTATGCTCGTCATAAGTGCGAAGTGGCAGTGCGCCAGTACAAGCAGGCTCTCGACGACCTTGCGCACGCTGCATATATAGGTGGTGCAGATGCTCCGCTCTATATCGCCGAGCTTGCTTCGTTGCAGCTGCGTGTGAACATGAACGAAGAGGCTGTCAAGACCTCCGACCTCTGCTTGCAGCTCACGCCCGACAATACCGATGCCTACATAATAAAAGGCCTCGCACTTGTGCAGCTGAAGCGCAAGAACGAGGCTATGGAGTGCTTTAATAAGGCAAAGGAATTAGGCGACGACCGCGCCGAAGGATATATCAAGAAGTATAAATAGGAGGGTATGGCATCCCTGCCATACCCACGCACCCATAAGGCATAGGAGGCTATGGCATCCCTGTCATAGCCACGCACCCATAAGTTGATTGATGGGAGGCAGCGTGGGTATGGCAGGGATGCCATACCCTCCTATAATATGTTAATTAAACGTTATGCACGCTGGTATTGTCGTCATGCGCTGTGGCATGAACGGACAGCCGTAGAAAATCATCTGCAGTTCATCAGTACGAGTCTTGTATTGTGAACCGATTACTACCTTCTTCAGTGCTTTACAATTTTTGAAAGCAAACATTTCTACCTCTACGCATGAGGGCAGCGATACGGAGGTGATGCGGTTGCATCCCTCGAAGGCACTGCTCTCAATGCTCTTCAGACTCGTGGTTACAGGCACACTTGTGAGGGCTGTGTTCTTAAAGGCATTCTGATCGATTACCGCCACCGATTGTGGCAGACTGATGCTTGTGAGTGCCTTGCAGTCTTCAAACGTGCTCATATCTATCTTTGTGATGTTCTGTGGCAGCGTTACCTTTGTGAGTGCTTTGCATCCGAAGAACAGAGCGTTAGGCAACTTCTCCAGGCGCACGGGCAGTGTTACTTCTCTCAATGCTGTGCACATAGAGAAGACACTATTTCCAATCTTCGTGACACTGTTGGGTACGGTGATGCTTGTAATCGCAGGCATACTGTGGAAGGCGTAGCTATCTATCATGGTCACCGTCGATGGTATGTTGATGGAAGTGATGCGTGTGCACGCGAATGCGTGTGAGCCGATTGTTTTCAGTCCGGGTGAAAGTGTCACCGATTTTATTTTCATTTCGGCAAAGGCAGCACTTCCGATTTCGGTCACCTTTAGTGTGCGGCCGGCATAGCGCACGGTGGAAGGTACGGTGTAGTCTTTGCCTATCGACTCGTCGTTGTCTACGCCGATCAGCCGTGCATTATTGCGTTGAGAGTTCAGCTCGAACCACATCTCGCCTATCTGCATTCTGTTTCCCCATGACGAGTTGCCCTCGTACACTCTCACCGAAACCTCTTTCGTGGTGCGGTTGATGCTTTTGAGGTATGCCACGGTTTCGCTATTGAGCAAAGGGTAGAGGGGCGAATAGTCCGACTGCATGGTTCGCTTGAATGCGTCCTCCTCCAATGGTTCTGCAGGTGTGTAGTCGTCTTCGTTTTCGCTGTCGGCGTTGTTGAGGTAATGAACGGCATTGTCGAGTGCTCCTATGCGGTCGTTTACTTCACTGTTGAGTAGTTCGCGTCGTACAAGCACAGTCTCGCACGAGGCTTTGCCGGATGTGACCAATTTGTTTATCATCTTCGATTCGGCTATGAGGCTGGCGTTGTCGAGCTCTATGACCTGAGGTAGGGCATCGAACCATGCAGGCTGTTTAGAGCATTGCGTTGGAGGCTGCGGTGTGTTGAAGGCTTTACGTCCTAACCATGTCTTTATGCCGAGTCCTTTGTAGAGCTTGATGGTGATCGTCTTGTGTGCCGGCTCGAAATCGGTTCGGGTTGACGGGCGGCGGTTGGTGTTGGCACGTACTCGCTGTGTGCTGCGGCTCTGGGTGGTGGTTCTGTTGCCCGATCTGTTAGCACTGGTGTTGTTTTTCGGTGCTTCGTTAGCGTTTTCAACAGCATCCATCACCTCCTTTACGGGCTTGGGTGCTGCCTCTTTAATCATTTGTGTTCCTTTGTTCTTAATCTTTTTAAGGAAACTCTGTGCTGATACCTGGGTGGTGCCCATCGTCAGACAGATGGCAGACAAGAACAGTAGTCGTCTTGTGTTCATAGGGCTTTGTTGGTTTTTATTGTTGTTATTGATGTTATTTTGCCGACAAATGTACAAAATATATTCTTAAATATTAGAAACGGGTTTGTTTTTTTTATGACGATAGTTGACGGGCGACACGCCTACTTGCTTCTTGAAGAATGTGCCGAAGGCAGAGGCGTTGGGGAAGTTGAGCAGGTCGGATATTTCCTTTATGCTCTTGTCGGCGCTCGTGATGAGGTATATGGCTTTCTTCGTGATAGCCTTGAACACGAGTTGCTGCACCGTACTGCCCGACACCGACTTCACGAGCTGTGTGAGGTACTTTGGCGAGAGACACAGGCGGTCGGCGTAGAAGCGTACGCCGCGCTCGTGCATGTAGTGCTCGTCGATGAGCTGCATGAGCTGCATGTACGTCTCGAGTTTGCGGTTCGACTCGTTGCTGCCGTCGCTCGAGAGTTCGCGGAAGATGCTGCACACGCGGTAGGTGAGCGAGAGCAGCAGCAACTGGCGTTCGTTGGCGGCAAACACGTTCTCGCCGCATTTGTGTACGGCGAGCAGTTCGGAATACTTCGTCAGTTCGTTCTCGTGACCCGTATGCATCACCCAGCACGAGCGTGGATTGATATACTCCACAAACTTCATGCCGACCACCGTGCTGCCAAGGATGTCGCGTATGGAGTCGGCGCGATAGAAGATAATGACAACGGAGCAGTCGTCGCTCTGAGCTGTAACGGAGAGGCGCACGCCGTGGGAGAGGAAGAGCGTTTCGTCCTTGTTCACAACGTATTCCGCACCTTCGCATGTGAAAGAGAAACTGCCCGAACGGCACACTATAATGCCAACATCCGCCACGCGGAAGTCGTGGCGCAGTGCCTCGGGGAACGACCGTATATTACCACAAGAGCAACAGATGTCCTCGTTGTTGGACATCTGTTGCTCCAGAATATTTATGTTTATGTTTTCGCTGCTGTTCGTCATAGGTTTTAATTGTATAGACATGGCGAAGTTAGCGAAAAAAAACTGCACTGCAAAATATCTTAATAGTTAATGTACCACTCAGGCGTATCTTTCGATATGTCGCGCTTAGGCCACGGCACCACAAGCATCAGTCCGGCAAGAATGATGCAGGCATATATTGTCCAGCCCGCCATCTCCTTTATAGCCGACAGCGTAGCCTGCACCTGCACCTTGCCCTTTGTAGACATGGCTGCCATGTGCTGCGCCTCGGTCTCGCTCTTGCCCTGATACTGCATTCCGCGCGCCGTCATATCGTAGGTTTTGGCGGTTTCGGCGTTGGTGCGGTCGTAGTCGTGAGCGTAGCGTGTGATGTAATACTGTTGGCGGTACTGGAACACCACCTGGTAGAGAGCCGAACCGATGCCTGGTGCTATCACCATACGCACGGTGAGCATGATGCACACCCACGTAGAGAGCAGCTTGTAGGGCATACGCTGGTTGGCATATACAGCGATGAGCGAGTAGAGCAGCATCATGCCCGTAGCACGTATCACGACGGGCCACTTCATGCGCTCCAGCATACCGTCGGTCTGCACCTCGAAGTACATGAACAGCGAGGCGGCACCGATGAGCAGGAAGCCCATAGCGAAGAACCACTTGAAGTGGACACCCTTGCTGTTCAGTATGAGTATCGTGACGAGACCGAGGAAGTAGCCCAGCAGTACCCAGTTGCCGAGCGCAGCCACCTGGATCTGGTCGGTCTTCATGCCCACGCCCACGAAGATGTTCACGAGCATCGAGCTTGAGTTGCATATCATCAGGCCGATGAAGAGCAGTATGCCGCCCTGAATGCTGCGCGACTTGAACGCCTTGAGCATGAAATAGGGCGAGCGTCGCGTCTTCTCCAAGTATATAAATAATAATGTAGAGGCGACGCATATAGCCGTAGCCCAGCAAATACGGCTGCTATCGTACCAGTCGTACACCTTACCATAGACCGTGACGTAGACGAACGAACAGCACATGAGGCAGAACACCACCACGTTGCCGAACTTCGAGAACGAGAGCGGACTGTACTTCGTAGGGTAGGGGTTGTAGGGCATACAAAGCAGGGTGATGAGCAGCGCCACGAGAATGGAGCCGAGCATGGCGTAGTAGACCATCTGCCAGTGGTAGTTGTAAGCGAACCACGCCGTTATCCACGTGCCTATCTGTCCGAGCAGCATGAAGAAGAAGTAGATGATAGGCTGACTCGCCTTCTTCTCCGTGTCGAGAGCGTCCCATCCTGCCTCATCCTTCGGCTCGTTGCCCGGCGTGACATTGCGCGTAGCCTCGATGCCGAAGCCGTACTTGATAAGTGTGAAGAGGTTACACATCAGCAGCGTCTGTCTCACGAAACCCATTATCAAGCTGTTCAGTGCGAGGATGAACAGGCTGTCGGTGTTGGCACAGATATAGCTCTGCACCGCTAAGATGGAGAAGCCCACGAGGCTCATCATCTTCTGCCTGCGCACACTCACCAGCGTGTAGAAGAACGGAGAGAACGCCGCCATACCTATCGACGTCACGAAGCTGATGAACGCTATGTGTTCCGATTGGATGCCAAGTCCTCCCACCATTTCACTGCTGTTCACGGTGTACGCACCGCTCACCGTCATTATAGGTATGAAAAGTATGACGAGGAAGGCGATGCCGAGAGGCTTGGGCACCCAGTCGTAGAACGGAAAATTCTTAGGCAGCTTCGGCGAAACTGCCTGGTATATCTCTGCTTGTGTCATTTACTTGAGTTGAGCCTTCACAATAACCATCATTCCGGCAGCCAACTTGTCGTTGTCTTCCTTTGAAATTCCCACAAACTCGATGCGCACCGGCACACGCTGCTGAATCTTCACGAAGTTGCCGGCAGAGTTGTCGGTAGGCACGAGCGAATACTTAGAGCCTGTAGCGCCCGATATGGCAGATATTCTGCCCTCGAACTCCTTGCCCTCGAAGGCATCTACGGTCATTATTACCTTCTGACCTACGTGCAGCTTCTCCACCTGCGTCTCCTTGTAGTTGGCTATTACCCACTTCTGCGTGTTCGGCATGATGTAGGTGATGGTCTGTCCGGCGTTCACCGCCTGACCCTCCTCAAGCGCGCGTCTGCCCAGCTTGCCGTCGCATGGTGCTGTAACCACGCAGTAGGAGAGGTTCTGCTTAGCCATCTCCAGCGCAGCCTGCGCACGCTCTATGGCGGCTGCGGTGTTCTTTTTGCGTGTCTGCACCTCGTTCACGCCCGAGTAGGCAGCCTTCTGCTGACGGCGTGTGGCGTCGAGCTTCTTCTTCGTAGCGTTGTATTCGGTCTCGATCTGCTCAAGCTGTATAGGAGTGGCTGCGTTGCGAGCCACAAGGTTCTGATAGCGCTGGCGGTCTTTTTCGAGTTTAGCGAGGCGAATCTCAATCTCAGCGATAGCCGACTCGTACACGGTAGCCGAAGTCTGCGTTGTCTGCACCGAAGCGTCAATGACGTTCGCACCGGCCATAGCGTCCTTCAGCGCAGCCTCTGCCTCCATCACGCGAATGCGATACTCGCGGTCGTCGAGCACGAGCAGCGTGTCGCCCTTCTTCACGTTCTGGTGCTCCTTGAAGTAAATCTTCTTGATGTAGCCCGAAGCGCGCAGATTCACCGGCGAGATGTACTGCTCCACCTGCGCGTCGTCGCTCTTCTCGTTGCTCTTGTAGTCCATGAACATACAGCCAATCTTAACGATTCCCCATACGAGGATGGCAACGCCGATGAGGCTCACCACAATCTGGCGAATACGCTGGCGTTTCAACTGCTTTGCTGTCACTTCGTGCGTAGACTGTGTGGCAGTCTCGCTGTTGTTATTGTTCGTGTTATTATTGTTTGTTTCCATTTTTTGAGTTTTGAATTTTGAGTTTTGAGTTTTGAATTGTTGCGACATACGTCGCAATTTTGAGTATTGAATTTTGAGTTTTGAATTTTGAATTTTGAGTTTTGAGTTTTTGAGTTGCGAATTCTTAATTCAAAATTGAATAACTCAAAATGCGCGCAGCGCATGATTCAAAACTCAAAATTCAAAACTCAAAATTCTACTTCGTGAGCTTCTCCAACTGTCCTGTGAGCTTCAGCAACGTGAGGTTCGCCACCTGATAGTTGAAGTGCGCCGTGAGATAGTTGTTCTGCGCGTCGCTCATGCTCATCTCGTCCTGCAGCACCTCGGTCATCGAGGCGATACCCTCGCGATAGCGGTCGCTCGTCACCTTATATATATCCTCCGCAAGCAGATAGTTGTCGCGCTGCTTGCTGAAGTTGCGCTGGTTGTTGGCGAGATCGTTCACAGCGTTGGCATACTGCGTCTGCATACCCTTCAGCGCATTCTCGTAAGAAAGCTTCGCGTTGTCGATGTCCACCTGCGCCTTTCTTATCTTCGAGCGCTTCTCCAGTCCGTCGAAGATTGGGATACGTAGCGAGAGTCCGATGCCGTTCGACTTGTACCAGTGGTTCGACTCGCCAGAGTGGAACCAGTTCTTGAACTTGTCGGTGTACGCCATGTATGTCCAGTTGCCGGTGAGTGCCAGCGTAGGCAGATATCCGCTCTTGGCGAGCTTCTTCTGCTGCTCGGCAAGCATCTGCTGCGTTCTGAGCAGCTGCAGTTCGTACAGGTTCTCGTTCAGTCCGCTGAGTGCTGCGAGGTTCACCTCCTCAATGTCACCCTTCTCCACCGTAATGTCCTTCTCGGCAGGATAGTCTATCACGTACTTCATCATGTTGTACTGCTGCGTGAGCATCGCCTTCGCGTTGTCGTACTGCACACTGAGGTTCTCCAGGTTTACGTTCACACGCTTCACGTCCACGCTCAGCGCCATGTCGTTGTCGTGGAACGCCTGCGTGATGTCGCGCAGCTCCTCCAGACGCTTTATGTTGTCCTTGATGATGCCGATCTGCTCCTCCGTGTTCTGCGCTAAGTAGTACATCTTGCTTATCTGCACGATGAGGTCCTCGCGTGCCTTCTCGTAAGAGAGCGAATTGAGCTGGTCGAGCGTCTTTGAGATCTCAAGTGCCGTGAGCGCCGTCTGACTGTAGAGCGGCATCTGCAGCTGCAGACTTGCCGACGAGTTGTACTGCAGCGTCTTCGTCACGTTGTACGGCTTGCCGTAGGCTCTGCCGTCGGTTACGGATACCGGCGGAGTGAAGTTGTCGTTCAGCGCTGCGCCGACGTTTATCTGCGGCAACAGTCGCGAACGGTTCTCGCTGATGTTGTGCTTGCCTTTGAGCACATTACCTTCGTAAGTTTTCAAATTAAGATTTCGCTCAATACCCATCTGCAGGCACTGTGCCAGCGACAGCGTTTCCTGCGCCATCGCCTGGCTTGCCAAGAGCATTGAGGCAAATGTGAACAATGTTTTCTTCATACCTATATTAATATTTCGGCTGCAAAGTTACGCATTTATAGCGGTTTAGGTATATTCATAAAATATCACAAGTTGTTCACATTTTCCTTTTATGCGGTTTCGTATGTCATTGTAGTTTGATAGAAAGAGTTTTTAGCAGCTTAAACCGCTGTTTCAGCCGAGCGAATCGGCAAAGCGGCGGAGGTTGCTGCTTGCCACATCCTTTTTTATAGCCTCCTCCAGCGGCATTCCGTCGGGCGTGATGCTTTCTACAAAAGCGAAGCCTGCTTTCAGCAGCAGTTCCCTGTCGCTTACGCTGCCAGCCACAAGCCCTACGGGCACGCCCGTCTGCTGCCCACGCATCAGTATGCGCTGTGGCAACTTGCCCATGAGTGTCTGTCGGTCGGCACCGCCTTCGCCCGTTATTATAAGGTCGGCACCCTTTATCTTCTCGTCGAAGCCGATGATGTCGAGCAGCAAGTCGGCACCCGACTTCATCTCGGCTCCGAGATACTGCATGAAGGCATAACCCAGTCCGCCGGCTGCTCCCGCTCCAGGCTCTGCGCTTCGGTCGAAGCCGAAGTGCAGAGCTGATTTCTCGGCGAACAGCTGCGCACGGCGGTCGAGCTGAGCTACCATCTCTGGCGTGGCACCCTTCTGCGGACCATATACATGTGCCGCGCCGTTCTCGCCGCAGAGCGGATTGTCCACATCGCAGGCGAGGGTAAACCTACATTCGCCAAGCTCCGTCTTCAGCGCCTCGTCGAAGTTCTTGCCGCGTGCGAAGATGTCAACCAGTGCCTTTATCATTCCGATGCCGGCATCGCTCGTGGCGGTGCCGCCGAGTCCGATGATGAAATTGCGGCATCCGCGCTTGATGGCTCTCGAGAGCAGTTCGCCCACACCGTATGTTGTGGCGCGCATAGGGTTGCGCTCCTCCTCCTTGATAAGGCTGAGTCCGCACGCCTGAGCCACTTCCACTATCGCCGTGCCGTCGGGCGTCACGCCGTAATGGGCATCCGTGCGGCGCATCATCAGGTCGTGTATGTACACAGGCTCCAATGTTCCGCCCGTGGCTGTCGTGAACGCCGAAAGCATTCCGTCGCCGCCGTCCGACATCGGCAGGCACAGCGTGTCTATGCCCTTCGCCTCCAACACCCCGGCGATTATGTTCTCCACTTCTGCTGATGACATGCAGCCCTTGAACGAATCTGTGGCAAGTATGTATTTCATGTGTCTTTTGTTAATAATATTGGTCTTTTAAAATAAGAAAATGAACAACCTTAATTCCGCAACACTATAAATTTTAACTTTTATAATATCCTGAGCAACAAAAAGCTCTTGCTTTGGCAAGCGGCAGAGCCGGTTACTTGGACAAGCCAAGCGGTCCATGATTTTGCCATGTCAGAGGATTCACTTAATTTAGTGTTGCTGTAATAATCAAACAAAACCTCATCAGACATGGTAAAAATACAAATAAAATCCGAGAAACTCACATCTTTTGGTGGTATATTTCCAATTATGGAGAAATTCGACAGGATGTTGTCTCATACAATAGACTCTACTTTAGGTTTGCGTAGCAAAGTGTATGGCTATCAATATAGCGAGATAATCCGTTCTCTGATGTGTGTATATTTCTGTGGAGGGTCATGTGTCGAAGACGTGTCCTCACACCTTATGGAAACACTTTGCTTGCATCCACACCTCCGTACATGTAGGGCAGACACAATACTTAGGGCCATTCGTGAATTGACCACACCGAATCAGAGCTACAGGTCTGATTCTGGCAAAAGCTACGACTTCAACGTGGCTTCCGACCTTAACAATCTGCTTGTCAATGCATTGCTGGCAACTGGACAGTTGCTACCAGACAATGAATATGACTTTGATTTCCTTTATCGTCAATGTTTATCCAATGCTCTTGAATATACTCTTTTCCATATTTGCACTTGCCCTTTGCCGGATCTGCTAAATAATACTGTTGTTTTTTTACGTCAATTTTGTATAACACAACAAAATGATTCTGATTCCAATAAAGAATACATGGTAAATCCTCATTGTCCAAATCCTCAATTTTACCTTGAGCAATGATCACTTCGAACCCTATTTCAGTTGCAACTTGTTTAAGTCCAAGCATAGAAACGCCCTCCCTTGTGGCATTACATGCTTTAACAATTTCTTTCAATGGCATGGGCTTATTGAAGTGAGAGCAGATCATTGCTAGACAAGCAGCTCCGCATTCCATTGAATCGTGTTGAAAGATCTGTTTCATTCTACACCTGTTTGTTGGTCGGTTGTTTTTAACGTATTGTTGCGCTCAATATTCACGCGTTTGCCTTTTCGGAAAGTATAAGAGATATAAACACCAAAAGAACGTGCTGTTATGTAGTTAGTTTGTATTGTCTCCATTTCTGGTTTCACTACGCGTTGCTCAAGTCTTGAGTATTTGGAAAATGGGCTGTTTGCCTCTACTCCAATATTCAGACGGCCATCCATTAGGCTTTTGTCTATTTTGAAAGAGTAACGATGAGTTGTATTTACCGTACCCCAAAGCATTGGAGCCTGTTTTGAAGCCGAGTAACGACCTTGTAAACTCCAATTCTTTGGTAGATAAAAGTCTGCTGAAACATTTGCATAATATGTCCAGAAATTTTGATTCAGATTCATTTCCTCAGCCTTAATATTGCCATGTGATGCTTTAAGGTATGTAGCAAAGGACGCAAAAGACCATGGACGCCAATTAGCAAACAGGTCAACACCTATGCTTTTGCTCTTGCCTATATTATCGTAGGTGCTCAGCAGTCGGCCTTCGCTATCTATGCCTTTCTCGTAATAGAATACAGCATTATTAGTGATAGTACCGGTTATGCCCATTTGACAATACAAATTTCCACGCATATACAGGAATTTGACTAAAAGCATGTCATTCATTTCGGATGACAGATTCGGATTGCCTTGTGACGCTGCACTGTTGTTAATTACTCTATAAAAAGGATTAAGCATTGCTAACCCAGGTCGTGTAGTGCTGCGTGAATACTGAGCCGATAGTTGGGTGTATTGATTTGCGTTCCATGACGCACCTAATTGTGGTAAGAGGTGGAACTCATTGTGCCTATTTTCTTCGCCAGTGAGAGGTAAGCGCATATTCATATAGTCATTTTCTCCTGCCAGCAAGGCATAAAAGTTCCAGTCGCTTATCTGACCACTATAATATGCAGTTGCTTGAGATAACGACTGATTATATGCAATATTTTTGTCGTCGGAGGATTCTACACTACCATCTCGCAATACTTGTTTTGCAATAATTCTGAGTGTATGGTTCTTAGCAATAGGCTGAGACAAAGACCCTCTAATCGTGTGCTCATTCATTGATCCATCTGTCTGCTGATTGTTGATGGTTGTGCCATTATCGCTATAGACAGTAGTTGCAAAGTGATGTTTGTCTGGATTGTGAGTATAGCGATATCCCAAAGAAAAATGTTCTATACCAGGTCTCTTTTTGAAATAATTACGATATAGGGCATTCGCCTCGATAGTGCCAGCAATATCATGATTCAATTGTTCCATACGATAGATTTTGGGATCTATTGTAGTGTGTTGTTCCCAAGAGCCAGTAATGTCTGTACGCAATAAACTGGTGTGAAAGTCGGCATAAATTGTATTCACACTGTCAATGCGGATATCGGTAATGGCTCTAACAAGATGAGTCTGCCAGTTACCATTGCCGATACTGCTAAGAAAAGTCGTGGATTCCGGTGTTTTTATCTCTTGAGTCAGTGGTTGATTGTGTTGACCATTAAGATCATAATTATATGATAGAGAAAAATCTACATTCTTCTTTTTCGCCATCACCATAATGCCATCATTGGTCGCTGGCTGAGTATTTCCCTGAAGCGTAGTGTTTACATAGATACCATCCAGCGCATCTTTATCTGTAATGATATTAATAATGTATTCGCCTGGACTATTGCCAAAGGCTTCTGATGGTTCTGTAATCACTTCTACTTTCTTAATCGACTTTGCAGGAATGCTTTGCAAGACTTGCTGTGGATTGGATTGCGCCATATCGTAAGAACGTCCATTCACATAAATTCGGTATGAGGAGTTGCCTTTCACTGTGACATTGCCATTTAATGCCACATCCAATGTTGGGACATAGCGTAAGGCTTGAAGCAAACTTTCGCTTTGAGCACGTTTGTTCTGGGACATATCGTAAGATATGCCACTGGTAATGCGTTTTGTCAATTGTTTGCGAGCGGTAACAAGTACCTCTTGTAGCTGTTCTTGATTTATAGAAAGATGAATAGTATCTTTCTTTAGAGGGAGGTTTATTATTCGATTTTGATAGCCAATGTAACTTACTTTTAGAAGTTTCGCATTGGTGTCTTTTGGTAGTTTAAATTTACCATTGTTGTCGGAAACAGTACCTTCTATGGCTGTAGAATCGGCAGATAATTGTAGTATTGTCGCAAATTCAATAGGTTTACTATTATCGCCTACAACAATACCCGATATTTGTTCTTGAGCAAATGATGTCATTGCCATGAACAAGAAGAAAAGAGATATGTAGAATTTATTCATCAACCTTAATTCCGCAACACTATAAATTTTAACTTTTATAATATCCTGAGCAACA
>OGLS01000792.1_pt1 | contig 25307 bp, 14 predicted proteins | sample 1572881 | NCBI WGS metagenome assembly OGLS01 (sample SAMEA2582013, study PRJEB24529) | metagenome | biome: Human gut stool | place: China | collected 2011
AGGAGCAGGGCTACGCACAGGTGCTGTGGCTGGACGGCGTGGAGAAGAAGTACGTTGAAGAAGTTGGCAGCATGAACATCATGTTCAAGATCGACGGCAAGGTGTACACCGCCGCTACCGTGGGCACCGTGCTGCCCGGCGTCACCCGCCGCAGCTGCATCGAACTGCTGAAGGACTGGGGCTACGAGGTCGTTGAGGGCAAGATCGCCATTGCCGACATCATGGCTGCTGCCCGCGAAGGCAAGCTGGAAGAGGTGTTCGGCACCGGTACCGCCGCTGTCGTCTCCCCCGTCAAGGAGCTGGTCTGGAAGGGCGAGCACGCCTTTATCGGCGACGGCAAGATCGGTCCTGTCACTCAGAAGCTGTACGACACCATGACCGGTATGCAGTGGGGCAAGCTGCCCGACACCAAGGGCTGGATCGTGCCTGTGGAAAAGAAATATTGAGCCGCCTGTCACCCTATGGCTTTTAAAGGGACTGCTGCATACCATTTGGGGCAGCAGTCCCTTTGCTCTATAATCATTGCAATTCCCGCCGCATGGTGCTACACTACCTATAAAGGGCGTGGGCTTGCCGCCTGTGCCCCTTGCAGGAAGATTTGAGAGGAAAGAAGCACCATGATCAAAAAATGGAGCATGAGCTACCCGGCGGTCAACGGCACCGAACAGCGCCGGGCGTATGTCTATCTGCCCACCATGTACGAGGCACAGCCGGAACGCCGGTTCCCCGTGCTGTATATGTTCGATGGGCAGAACGTGTTTTTCAACGAGGATGCCACCTACGGCAAAAGCTGGGGCGTGGCGGATTATCTGGACTATACCGACACCCCGCTGATCGTGGCAGCCATCGAGTGCAACGCCGGGGCGAATAACGAGCGTCTGGTGGAGTATTCCCCCTACCGCTTCGATGACCCCACCTACGGCCACTTTGACGGCAAGGGGCAGGCTACCATGAGCTGGTTCATCCACCGGTTCAAGCCCCTGATCGACCAGAATTTCCGCACCCTGCCGGACAGGGAGCATACCTTTATCGGCGGCAGCAGCATGGGCGGGCTGATGAGCCTGTACGCTCTGCTGCAATATAACGATACTTACAGCCGCGCCGCAGCGCTGTCGCCCTCTATCTGGGTGGCACCGGATAAGCTTTCCGGCCTTGTGGGGCGCGCAAAACTTGCCCCCGGCACGGTGCTGTACATGGATTACGGCTCCCGGGAGATGGGCAACCACGAGGGCATCCGCCGGGAATTCTCCAACTTGAGCGGCAAGCTGATGACCCGGGGCATCCACCTGACCAGCCGCATCGTGCCCGGCGGCACCCACTGCGAGGCCAGCTGGGAAAAACAGCTGCCCTTCGTGTTCCACACCCTGCTGTATGAGGTGGAGGAATAAGAAAAGGGCACACCGTAGCACGACAACATCAAAGGAGGAAACACCATGGAGATGCAGTATTTCAAGGAGTACAGCCCGGAACTGGGACGGGATATGGAGTGCAAGCTTTACGGCCACGCAGGCCGCCCGATGCTGTATATCCCCTGTCAGGACGGCCGTTTTTTCGATTTTGAAAACTTCCACATGACCGACACTCTTGCCCCGTGGATCGAGTCCGGGCAGATCATGGTGCTTTCCATCGACACCATGGATCAGGAAACATGGTCGGACGCACAGGGCAACCCCTACTGGCGTATCCGCCGCTATGAGCAGTGGCTGCGCTACATCACTCGCGAGGTCGCTCCGATGCTTCAGCATCTGGCGCAGCAGCGCAACGGCTGGAGCGATCTGCCCGGCATCATCGCCTTCGGGTGCAGTCTGGGCGCCACCCACGCGGTAAACCTGTACCTGCGCCGCCCGGATATCTTCTGCGGCTGTCTGGCACTCAGCGGCATCTACACTGCTCACTACGGCTTTGGCGACTATATGGACGAGCTGGTGTACATAAACTCCCCCGTGGATTACATGAAGAACTTCCCGGAGGATCACCCCTATATGCAGCTGTTCCGCAACCAGAAGGCTGTCATCTGCTGCGGTCAGGGCGACTGGGAACAGCCGGACACCACATGGCTGCTCAAGCGCATCTTTGAAGCAAAGCATATCCCCATCTGGGTAGACCTGTGGGGTCACGATGTCAACCACGACTGGAACTGGTGGTATAAGCAGGTGGCCTACTATATGCCCTACGTTCTGGGCCAGCAGTGACCCATCCCGTGAAAACGAAACAACGGCGCGTCCATGGACGCGCCGTTGTTTCCCAATATTAAAGTCTGTCCCGCCCCGCAGGGGCATTGCAATCATAGAGGTAACGGAAAGAGGAATCAACAAATACCATGCAGAACTTTATTTTTATCTCACCCAACTTCCCCACGAACTACTGGCAGTTCTGCCGGGAGCTGAAGAACAACGGCCTGAACGTGCTGGGCATCGGCGACCAGCCCTACGAGGAGCTGAAGCCGGAGCTGAAGGCAAGCCTGAACGAGTACTACAAGGTGAACAGTCTGGAAAACTACGATGAGGTATACCGCGCCGTGGCCTTTTTCACCTTCAAGTATGGCCGCATCGACTGGCTGGAGTCCAACAATGAATACTGGCTGGAACGGGATGCCGCCCTGCGCACCGATTTCCACATTACCAGCGGCTTCCAGACCTCTGATATGCCCCGCATCAAGTACAAGAGCAAGATGAAGGAGTACTATCAGAAGGCCGGTATCGCCACCGCCCGCTACCACATGGTAGATGACCTTGCAGGCTGCAAGGCCTTTGTGGCGCAGGTGGGCTACCCGGTGGTGGTCAAGCCGGACAACGGCGTGGGCGCTTCGGATACCCACCGCCTTTCCAGCGACAAGGAGCTGGAGGCATTTCTGGCCTACAAGGAAAAAGAGCACCCGGATGTGGCCTACATCATGGAGGAGTTCGTCCGCGCCGAGGTGAACAGCTACGATGCCATCATCGACGCCCACGGCAACCCCATCTTTGAGGCAGGCAACGTGAGCCCCGTGTCCATCATGGACATCGTGAACAACGATGACAACTCCATCTACTACATCATCAAGGATCTGCCGGAGGACACCCGCGCCGCGGGCCGTGCCGCCGTCAAGAGCTTTGGGGTGAAGAGCCGCTTTGTCCACTTCGAGTTCTTCCGCATGACCGAGGATCAGTCCAGCATGGGCAAAAAAGGCCAGATCGTGGCGCTGGAAGTCAACATGCGCCCCTGCGGCGGCTTTACCCCGGACATGATCGACTTTGCCCGCTCCACCAACGTGTACAAGATCTGGGCGGACATGATCGCTTTCGGCGGCACCGATATGCCGGTGGGTGAGCACTACTATTGCGCCTTTGCCGGCCGCCGGGACGGCAAGAGCTTCGTTTACAGCCACGAGCAGCTGATGCAGAAGTATCAGGACAACATGCGCATGGTGGACCGCATCCCTGAGGCACTGTCCGGTGCCATGGGCAACCAGATGTATGTGGCCACCTTCTCCACCCGTGACGAGATGGAAAAGTTCTATTCCGACGTGCTGGCCGTCACCGATGCCACCAACGCCAAGGTGCAGGCTGAGCTGACGCAGGTGCTGGCTCTGGGCGAGCCGGAGGCCGTTTAAAGCCAAAAATTCAAGCCCGGAAAGTCTGCGGACTTTCCGGGCTTGTTCTATTTCATTATACCTTCGCAGCGCCACGCTCCAGAATACCGTTGAAGCGGGAGAAGAAGGTGATGGTGGTAATGGTGGCGGCCAGAATATCGCTGACCGGCTCTGCCAGAAAGACGCCGAACACCGGGTTCGGCAGCAGGTGCGGCAGGATGAAGATGAGCGGGATCAGCAGAATGATCTTGCGCAGACAGGCCAGCAGCAGGCTGACCTTGGCCTGTCCCAGCGCCATAAAGCTCTGCTGGCAGGCGATCTGGAAGCCCATGGCAAAGATACCTGCCATGTAGATGCGCATGGACCATGTGGTGTAGGAAATGAGCGCCGTATCCGAGGTGAAGATACCCGCCACAGCCCCCGGCAGCAGCATCATAAGCAGCCAGAACAGACAGGTGTAGCATTTGCACAGCAGCAGCTGGAAATGGAACGCCTCCTTGACACGGAGCTTTTTGCCCGCGCCGAAGTTGAAGCTCATCACCGGCTGACCGCCCTGACAGATGCCCTGAATGGGCAGGGTACACAGCTGGGAAGCGCTGGTGATAACGGTCATAGCGCCCACAGCCACATCGCCGCCGTACCGCGCCAGACTGGAGTTGAAACTGATGGACAGCAGGCTCTCAGTGGACATCATCACAAAGGTGGAGATGCCCAGCGCCATCACCGGCAGGATGACCTTCTTTTCCGGGCGCATATAGTCCTTGCGCAGGCGCAGGATGGTCTTTTTGCCGGTGAGGAAGTGCAGGATCCACACCGCGCCCACAGCCTGACTGAGCACGGTGGCAATGGCAGCGCCCCGCACGCCCAGCCCCAGACCAAAGATCAGGATGGGGTCCAGAATAATGTTGATAACCGCACCGATGACGGTGGTAAGCATACTGGTCTTGGCAAAGCCCTGCGTGGTGATAAAGGGGTTCATGCCCAGCACCAGCAGCACGAACACCGAGCCCAGAATGTAGATGCGGCTGTAACTCAGCGCATAGGGCAGGGTGGCGTCACTGGCGCCAAAGAGCCGCAGCAGGGTGGGTGCTCCGGCGTAGAACATCACGGTCAGCACCACCGAGAAGAGCAGCAGCATGGTAAAGCTGTTGGAGATGATCTTCTCCGCCTGCTTCTTGTCGCCCTGTCCCAGCGCAATGGCGGTGCGGGGTGCGCCGCCCGCGCCCACCAGCATGGCGAACGCGTTCAGCAGCATAAGGATGGGGGTGAACAGTCCCACGCCGGTCAGCGCTGCCGCGCCGATGCCGGCAATATGTCCGATGTAAATGCGGTCCACGATGTTATACAGCAGGTTGACCACCTGTGCAACGACCGCCGGGATCATGAGCTGCAGCATCAGCTTTTTTACGCTACCAGAGCCCATATCCTGTTTTGCCTGTGCCATGGATGTGATTCTCCTTTTACTTCAAATTTGAACAATCTCTCCTCTATTATACTCAAAACCCGCAAAAATACCAGCCCCTTTTGCAAAATTTTCCGTGCTGCGCAAAAAAGCGCGTTCCTCCCCTGCCGCAGCGCCGGGCTTGCCGCCATGTCCTCTTTGCAGTGCGCTTTTCCGGGCGGCAGCGGCCTTTGCATCCAAGTTTTCGGCGATATGTCTGTAAAAAAGCAAGGTTTTTCGTCAGGTTTGTGTCTTGTGCACAGCGGCATTTTTCAGTACAATAAAGAAGCAGAGAAGAAAAATAAGCGCTGCGACCAAAATAGGTTGCCGTGCTGTTTTGTATTTTGCGGCGCAGCTGCGCCCGGTGAAAAAAGGAGTGCTGTACAATGATCAACATGGTCAAGCTTCCCACCAGCAAAAGCGAACTGTTCCTGCGGGTGGCCAAGGGACATTTTGCCACCAGCCACAGCCACATCAACTATTACATCGACGTGACCACCCAAAAGACCCGCCTTTCCGAGGCCAAGGCCGTGGCAAAGGAGCTGGTCAGCGCTTACCAGCACAGCACCATCGTGGATACCGTGCTCTGCTTGGACGGCACGCAGGTCATTGGCACCTGCCTTGCCAACGAGCTGACCAAGGACGGCTTTACCAATATGAACGCCCACAAGACCATCTACATCGTCACCCCGGAATACACCTCCGGCAGCCAGATCATTCTGCGGGACAATCTTGCTCCCATGGTCAAGGGCAAGAACGTCCTCATTCTGGCCGCATCCGTCACCACCGGCTACACCATTCAGGCAGCTGTGGAAGCCGTAAACTACTACGGCGGCATCGTGGCAGGGCTTTCGGCTATTTTTGCCACCACCCACGAGTGCCTCGGCTACCCGGTCACCTCCATCTTCGACCCCACCAGTCTGCCGGATTACGCCAGCTTCGACTCCCGCGACTGCCCCCTGTGCAAGGCCGGGCAGCACATCGACGCGCTGGTGAACAGCTTCGGCTACTCGGCGCTGTAACGCAAAGCTTTTATAGGCTGCTGCACAAACCGCTGTGCAGCAGCCTTTTTGTTGTCCCACGGGCGGGATTGTGCTATACTGATACCAGACGAAACTAGGAGAACGAGGTATCAAATCCATGAAAATTCCCGCAAACGGTTTTACCCACGCCGGCAAGTTCCATGCCGATGACGTGTTTGCTACGGCGCTATTGCAAATTCTGCGCCCGGATATCAAGATCACCCGCGGCTTTACCGTGCCTGACGATTTTGACGGCATCGTGTACGATATCGGCTTTGGGATGTTCGACCACCATCAGGAGCCCCGGGAGTACCGCGCCAATGGCGTGCCCTACGCGGCCTTTGGTCTGCTGTGGCGGGTGCTGGGCCCCGGCCTTGTGGGCGAGCGGCAGGCGCGGCTCATCGACGAAAACTTCATCCAGCCGCTGGACCTGAACGACAACACCGGCGAGCAGAACAGCCTGTGCGATGCCATCGGCTTTTTCAACCCGGTGTGGGACTCCAAAGAGGATCAGGACAGCTGCTTTTTCAAGGCGGTGGCTGTGGCAAAGCAGATCCTGGAGAACCAGATCGACAGCGCCAACGCCGTGAACCGCGCGGACGAAAAGGTGCAGCAGGCCTACCGCAGCTCCCGCGACGGCATCGTGGTGCTGCCCTGCTATCTGCCGTGGAAAAACGGTCTGTACAAGACCGATGCCCTGTTTGTGGTGTACCCCAGCCAGCGCGGCGGGTGGAGCGCCCAGTGCGTCACCGACCACAAGACCAAAAAGTCCAAGCTGCCCTTCCCCCAGTCGTGGGCGGGGCAGCCGCAGGAGGTCATTGAGCAGAAGAGCGGCATCCCGGGCATCAGCTTCTGCCATGCCAGCCGCTTCCTCATCACCGCCAAGGACAAGGAGACCGCCCTTGCAGCCTGCCGTCAGGTGCTGAAAAACAATGGACGTCTTGCCTGACGTCGCCTACGTCTATATGGTGCGCTGCACCGGCGGGCAGCTGTACACCGGTTGGACGAACCACCCCGCCGCCCGGCTGAAAGCGCACCAGAGCGGCAAAGGTGCCCGCTACACCCGCGCCCACGGCGCGGTGGGCTTTGCCTATCTGGAGCGCTGCGCGGACAAGCGCACCGCTTTGCGCCGGGAAGCCGCCCTGAAAAAGCTTTCCAAGCCGGAAAAGGAGGTGCTGTGCGCCGCATGGCGCGCCGCCGGGTGCCCCGGGGTGGAGACGATTTGAAATGCCCTCCGGGGGAAGGTGGCGCGTAGTGCCGGATGAGGGGCAACACCCGTTAGCCTTACACGCCCTCTCAGGCGCTCCCGCGCCAGCTCTCCCAAGGGGAGAGCCAAGCCGTTAGCCTCGATGCTAAAGTGTTAGTTGTAATGAGGAAGTTTCCGGCAGTGCTCTTGCCTCTCCCTTTGGGAGAGGTGGATGCGAACATAGTGAGCAGACGGAGAGGGCGCACGCCGTTAGCCCTATTTTAAAGTATCTAAAAGCAGCAAGGTCGTCCGGCATTCGCCGGACGGCCTTGCTGCGCTTATTGGAAAGGATCGATCAGGAGATGGCAATTGTTATTTCGCCAGACCCAGCTTTTTCAGCCGGTTCCATGCGCGGATGACCTGTACCTTGGTCACACGCTTGCCGGGCGTAAAGGCGCCCTCGCCCATGTCGGGCAGCAGCCCGGCCTCCACAGCCCAGCGGGCTGCCTTGGCGGTATCCGGCTCAGTTACATCGCTGTAAACAGCGGGTGCAGCGGGTTCTGGCTTGCCTGCGGTGCTCCACAGCAGCACGGCCAGCTGTTCCCGGGTGCTCGGGATGGCTGTGCCCTTGGGCAGCAGGTCTGCAAGGATGCTGTAAGTAACAGCCTCATAGCCCACTACTGCGCAGCCCGCAAACAATGCCGTTGTACCGGCCACGATGGCCACCGTTTGCAGCGGGCTGAACTCGGTGCTTTCCTCCTCCGGCAGCTGCTCCACCGGGGTGGTCATAGCGGTGATATTCAGGTTCTGTGCGGGCATCCTGAAGGTCAGGGTGCGCTGCTTAAAGGCCTCCTCTGTCAGCGGCTCGTCTGCGGCATCCATCAGGGTCAGTTCCTTGCCGTCAGAGCTGCTCACCACCCACTGGGTAAAGCGTTCGGTGGCGGTGTCGTGAGCGGTCAGGGTGACCAGCTGCCCGGCTTTCAGCGCATTGCGGTCTGCGCCCTCGGACAGGGTGACGTCCGCACCGGTAACGGTAAGCTTGTAGGTCTTTTCCGGTTCAGGTTCCGGCTTCGGGTCGGGCTCCGGCTTCGGCTCCGGCTTCGGGTCGGGCTTGACAGCTTTTTTGATGCGGAACGAGCCGCTTGCCACAAGACCGCCCTCGTACAGTGCGCCGCCTGCGGCGTTGACGGTGTAGTAGTACACGCCCGGCTCAACGGGAGCACCGTCAAGCACCGCGCCGTCCGAATTGTAGGGGTCATTGGTGTAGGTCACGGTGATCTCGCCGTAGTCCTTTTCACTGTTGTTTTGTACCGTTACTTCCTTAGCGGTGCCGTCATAGGTCAGGTCAGTGGGCTCTGTCACGGTAAAGTCCGAGATATACAGCGGGGCGCGCCAGATATCCAGCACCCAGTTTTCGTTCCGCAACTCCGAGTCCACATAATGGTTTGCATCGGCAGTCACCCGGATGCTCAGGCGGTAGTGCCCGGGCTTTGTGGGGGTACCGGTGCCGGTACCGATCTTGTTGCCGTTGTCGTCCAGCACATCATAGTCGCCCATGACGGCAGCGGTGTAGGCAGCAGGCTTAGCAACGGCATCCGCATAGGGAACGATCTTGTACTCGGTGATCGTATCGCCGTAGCGCAGAACGAGCGGGGAATCGGGGCTCTGCTCATTCATATAAGCTGTATAGCTCTGTCCATCGCTGACGGTAGTGTAGCTGACCAGAATGTTGAAATCCGTTGCTTTCAGCTCGGCCTTCTGGATGGTAAATTTGTTCTCCTGCGGGGTGATATCGCCGCCCGCGCAGCTGTCGGTAGCCGCTGCCACAGCGGTAAAGGTGTAATCACCTGCGTTTACAGGCTGCCTGCCGCTCAGCAGCACGCCGTCCGCATCGTAAACTGCGGTAAACTTCTCTGTACCTGAGATATAGGTCACGGTAACATTGCCATAGCCCTTTCCGGCAGCTGCACGCACTGTCACACCGTGTTCCTCGCCGTCATATACGGCGTTGACGGGCATGGTAAAGGCAAAGTCTGCGGGGTCAGGTTCCGGCTTCAGGTCAGGCTTGACGTCATTTGTGATGGTGAATGTACCATCTGCCACAGAGCCGCTCTTGTACCATGCGCTGCCTGCAGTGACGACGGAATAGTAATATTTACCCGGCTCAACAGGTGCACCATGGACCACTTTGCCGCCGCTCATCTCATAGAACACGCTGATCTTACCGTAGTCCTTGGTGCTGTTGTTTGTCACAGTCACTTCCTTGGGGTTGCCGTCATAGGTCAGGTCAGTGGGCTCTGTCACGGTAAAGTCTTTGGGGTTCAGCGTGCCCTTCAAGATGGTAAACGTGTTATACCTCGGGGTCACATCGCCGCCCGCGCAGGTGGCAGTAGCTGCTACAGTAACGGTAAAGGTGTAAGTGCCCGGCTCAATGGGAGCACCGTCCAGCACCTCGCCGTTCTGCTTGTATGTCACGGTAACAGCGCCGTATTTCTTGGTGGCGTTTTCCTTAACGATCACCTCCACCATCTTGGGGTTGCCGTTATAAGTCGGGTCGGTGGGCAGGACAAAGGTAAAGTCTGCGGGGTCTGCATCCGGCAGCGCTGCCACACCCTCATCGGTGGCGCTCAGGTTGAGGGTGCGGGTCTGCGGGATGTTATACTTGCGCAGGTCGATGGTGCTGTTGTAGCGTTCTCCATCGGCTACAGAGCCGTTATAGGCTACGCCGTTCACGCTCTTGATGGGCGCGTGGGTCGTGACCGAAATGGTGTTCCAGTCGGTGTCAACGTAGAGGGTGGAGGCATCTGCGTCCCAAACACCCTCCAGCAGCCCGTTGACGCCGTTGATGTATCTTCTATAGTATTCGGCGTCCTCCGGTGCGATATAGTTCAGAGTGTAGTAATCCGCAGCGCCGTTCAGGTCCTTGGTATCCTTTGCCACCAGCGCGTGGATGGTGGGGCTATTCTTGATGATACCGCCCTCGTTATAAACCGTGGTGTACTCGCCGCCGTCAATGGTGGGCTGGTAACTCGTGCCAGCCGTATTTTCCACCGGCAGCTTCAGGGTGCTCTTGCTGTTTTTGATTGTGTCGCCGTTTTGGATTACGGCAGTGCCGGTATAATCATCGCTGTTATAGCAGCCGTCCAGCACTGACGGGTGGATAGCCATGTTGACTACCGAATGTCCGGTAACATCCAGCGCAGAGTTGCGGATGGTAGCGGGCTGCGCCGGGTCGCGCCAGCCATTGCCGATGTATCTAAAGCACAGCACCGAATCCTCCACAAGGCCGTCATTGTAAAGGCTCTGCGGGCTGTTCAGCGTGGCATCCGTGATGACGCCGCCCTCCCTATTGTACACATACCGGGTGGAATTCAGTGTGCCGCTGAAGGTGCCGTAGTTTTCAACCGCAAATTTTGCCGTACCGGCTTTATTTGTCACCTTGTCGAAGTCTATCGTAGCGTCTTTCTCGATGGTCAGGGTGGGGACATCGTTTGTAAACAGTTCTGCGTGCTTGTGCGCCGGGTCAAAGGACCAGCCGTTGCCCTTTGCGCCGTAGACGCCGCCGTCCGTGCCCTTGGGGAAGCCGTTCTTTTCAATGACCAGTTCCTCTACGGTAACACTGTTGAGCTGGACAGCTTCCGTGCCCACAGTAAAGCTGACCGCGCCGTCCTTGGCGTTATAGTTCAGCTCGTCGCCGCCGCTGGAAACACTTTCCAGCTTGCAGGTGGGTTTCAGGGTGACACTGGTGTTGGGCGTGACATAGACGGTACTATAAGTATCTGCCGACCACGCGGTCACCGTGCCGTCCGCTGCCACTGCGACAGGGAGGTACACCGGAGCATCGGCTGCATCAATGGCTACAAGCCCTGTGTGTTCTGCCGTGAAGTAGCCGCCATTGATGGCCGCACCCTCGGGCAGCGGGTCCTCTTCAGTGGTGAACAGACCGCCGTTGACGGTACATTTATCTTCTGCAACATACAGCTTATCGTTGAACAGACCGCCGTTGATGATGATTTCCGTTGTCCTTTTAAGATCCGTGAGCGAGCTTTCAAAGCTGCCGCCGTTGATGACGATCTTTTCACAATTGTCGATATCCACGGAGCAGGTGCGCTTGCCCTTAAAGGTGCCGCCATTGATGGTAAGGGTACCCGCTGCTTTAACGGTCACGCCGCTGGTATAACTACCCTCTTCAAAGGTGCCACCTTCAATGGTGACCTCGCCGCCCGCAGCATTAACAATGGCATTTCCTTTAAAGGTGCCGCCGCTGATGACAGCCCCGGCTTCGCAGATCACCTTGCCGTAGAAGGTGCCGCCGGAGATGGTGCCCGCGTTGGTCACGGTATACCAGTCATCGTAGTCCGAGCCGATCTGTGCATCCAGCAGGGTGGCCTCTTTTCCAATCTGTATGTTCCATTGGATGTAATTATTGTAGCCGTCACCCCTGTAATCGTAGAGCCGGAAGGTGCCTTTTTTCAGGGTGAGCGTCTTAGTGTCCTTGTCGTAGGACCAGCTGCCTTTGCCGCCGCCGAAGTAATCGCCGACGGGCTCGCCGTAGTGATCGTCTGGAAAGATATTGGTGACATCATCGTTTTCCTCTGCCAGTGCGGCGGCGCTGGCGATGTCGGGCGGGGCGCTCTGGGCAAGGGCGGGCAGCGGCATTGCGGTCAGTGCCATGCTCAGCGCCAGAACCATGCTGATGAGCCGTTTTTGCATAAGATCCTCTCCTTCTCAAGCGTCCTTCCAAGCCGGGCGCTTTTTGTTGTACCCAGTGTACCACGTTTTGCCCGCTTTGGACGGTTTTGGGCACGAATCGCCCCGCAAATGCGCTGAAACGACCCGGTGCGCCGGACGCACCCGCAAAAAACAGAAAACCGCCCGGTTTGCGGTTACCGGACGGTTTTCTGCTCTATAGGAATTATGGGAATGGCATATTGAACAGAGTACTGCTCTGTGCTTGTAGTATACCACGAACGGCGGCAAAAGTGGAGCATTTCTGCGTGAATGGCCCCTGAAATGCATCGAATCGCCCTGAAAAACCCCAAAAAAGCCCTTGCGCACCCTTTTGGGACGCAAAAAGGGACTGCCGCACAGCGCTGTGCGGCAGTCCCTGCGGGGTTATAAGGGGTCGTTACCGGTCAGCGGACTCAGCCACGCTTCTGGTAGTTCTTCCAAGTGCGGATGACCTCCAAGCGGCTTACACGGCTGCCGGGATTAAAGCTGCCGTCCTGTGCAGTCATCAGGCCGGTATCCACTGCCCAGCGAATAGCCTGCAGCTCTGCGGCATCGGCTGCCACATCGTTGAACAGTGCAGTGCTCTGGGTAGCGGGCTTGCCTGCGGCGGTCCACAGTGCAACTGCCAGCTGCTGGCGGTTAGCGGGGATAGCCATGCCCTCGGGCAGAACGCTCTTCAGGTAGACGGTAGTGCCTACCATGTAGGCGCCCACGCCAACGGCTACACCGCCCACAGCGGTTGCCGCCACAATCACTGCAGCGCTTCCGTCATCGCTGGGTGCGGGAGCGGGATCCGGATCGGGGGTAGGAGTAGGAGTGGGATCCGGATTCGGGGTGGGATTCGGGTTCGGATTGGGATTCGGATTCGGGTTCGGGTTCGGGTTCGGGTTCGGATTGGGATTCGGGTTCGGGTTCGGGTTCGGATTGGGATTCGGGTTCGGGTTCGGGTCCGGGTTCGGGTTCGGGTTCGGATCGGGGTTCGGGTTCGGGTCCGGCTTAGGATCAGGAGTGGGAGCAGGAACTTCAAACTCAGCCATCAGATCCACATCATGGTCAGGCATGGTGAACTCCAGCACACGGTTAGTGCTCTGCTCCTTGGTCAGCTCCATGCCGGTGCAGTTCCATTTCTTGAACACGCTGGTATCGGTGTCTGCATCTGCGGTGACAACCAGCTTTGTACCCACAGGCACAGCCGTCAGGTCAGTAACTTCGCTGCCGTCCTGCTGCAGGGTGACCTTTGCATTGGTGACCTTCAGCGCAAAGGTCTCGGGCTCCGGATCAGGTTCCGGAGTGGGGGGAGTCGGGACAACAAGCTTTGCTATGGCCGTCACATCGTGTGCGGGCATCTTAAAGTTGATAGTCTCTCCGGTAGTATCTGTGCCCTCGGGCAGACCTTCAGTATGCACCCAACCATCGAAAGTGAGACCATCAGGCTTCGGTGCCTTAATCGTGACATCATCGCCCTCAAAGTAGCTTCCCTGCTTCACACCGTTCACGGTCACGCTGTACTTCTTGGCGTACTGCGGGGTCAGGGTAACATCGTTCGCGGGCATTCTGAAACTGAGCATTGCGCTGCCGGTATCCGTACCATCGGGCAGCTGACCCTCTACTTTCCAACCGGTAAAGGTGTAGCCATACTTCTCGGGGGCAATGATGGTCTGGATCAGCTCGTTCTCCTCGTGCTGTTCTACCCTACTGTTCTCACCGTTCTCATCCTTCACGGTCAGGGTATACTTCTGGGTGGCAATCACGTCATAATCCAGGTACAGGTAAACGTCATTTGCGGGCATCTTAAAGGTGACGGTCTTGCCGGTAAGATCTGTACCTGCGGGCACACCATCCGCCTCCCATCTGGGAGTGTAGCCCTTCTTCTCGTCTGCGGTAACGCTGATCTCTTCGCCCTCAACGTGCTCCGTAACTTTTCCGTCCACATTCAGGACGTACTTCTGTGCGGGGACGGTGGTCTTTTCATACAGCGGCTCCAGGGTGACGTTGTTTGCGGGCATCCTAAAGGTGATGGTCTTGTTGGTAGTAACCGTACCTGCGGGCACATCACCCGCATACCAACCGGTGAAGGTGTAGCCTTCCTTCTCGTCTGCGGTGATGCTGACCTCTTCGTCCTCAGCGTACTCCTTAATTTCGGTAGTTTTGCCGTACACAGTCACGGTAAAGGTCGGCTTGCTCGTACCAGCTACAACAAAGGTGCCCACCTTTTCGGTAAGGGAATTGTAATAGTTTGCATCCTCATACACCATGACATACACATCATAGCGTCCGGGGGCGGTGGGAACAGCCGTGTTGTAGTTTTTGGTGCCCTCGGGGGCAAACATCTTGGTCACGCTCGTCGGGGCGGCATCGTAATAATTCTTGCCCTTGTAGGTCACCTCGTTCTGCGTAGCATCGTAGCTAAAGTCCGCAGCCACGGGCGCGTAGCGGACGACTCCCTCACTCACAACAATGGAGCCGGCCTTGTACTTTTCGCCTTCCTCTGCAGTGATGACCACCTGATAGCGGCCATACGGAGCACCCTGCGTGGGGTAGGTATTAACGGGCAGTGCCTTGCCTGCATTTTCGCCGGTAATGTACTTGCACTCAAACGTGAGCTTGCCAATGTCTTCCTTACCAATGCCTTCTTTATTGCAGGTCAGAGTGTAGGTACCGTCCTCGTTCTCAGCGGCACGGAAGTCCCTTGCGGTAAAGCCCTCAAAGGGCAGTTTTTCGGTGGTTTCGCCGGTCTGGTTTACCACAATATCCGTGCCGTCATTGCGGCCGCTAAGGGTCAAAGTCTTGCCGTCTGCAGAAAGGGAAGCGCCCATATAAGCGCTGACAGGCTTGCCGTTGATGTCCTTGACCGGCTTGCTGAAGGTAAGTACCATCCCGGCTTCGCCAATGCAGTAAACAGCGGCTGCATCTGCCACGGGATTGCTGTTGACTTCGGTCACAACACCGTCCATGTTACGCAGCTTGCTCTGCTGCTGACCGGCGGCAAGGTATGCGCTGTCGATGGGGCTAAGGCTCACCGTATCGGAAACAGCGGCCTTGCTGTGATTACCCGTCAGGCTGCCAAGGATCACGGCGTTCTTGATGACCGTTGCCTCCGAGGCATAGATGAGCTCGATATCCTGGAATACACCGGCGGTGATCTTAGCGTTATCTCTCAGTTTGACCGTCGCGTCGAACACGCCGCCGGTGATGGCGCTGGTCTTATCGAGGGAGACTTCCTTCCGGAAGTATCCGCTTTTAATAACGGCGTTATTGAGCTCGACCGGAGCATCGGCATACATACTGGTAACCGTCACGTCCTGCAGCGTGATGCCATTGCTCTTCAGCGTTGCCTGAGTGGGGTTGATCTCATTCGAGTTCAGGTCCACCGGGCTGCCGTCCGGGCTGGTGATGAGGATCTGCGACGCGGTTCTTTGCACACCGCTCTCGTCCTTGCCGGACATAATGCCGTACTTCCAACCCAGACCCTCATAGAGGGTGATCTCCATGCCCCCGTTGATTATCTTCTGGGGCTCCACCTCGGTCAGGTCGGGCAGACCCTTTTCGGTAATGCGTAAGGGCTTGACCGCACCGACATCGGTGGACTTGTTCACCAGAATATCCTTGCCGTCATTGTTGCCGGTAATATGCAGCACCTTGCCCTTGGCAGAGGTGTTGGCGTTGTAGTTTGCAACTGCATCATCGTTGATGCTCAGCACATCGGTGTCCAGCGTGATATCTGCAGTGCCTGCGCCCACCAGATAGATGGTATTGACGGAAAGGGTCAGGCTTCTGCCATTTATTGCCGTAACATTGCCGTTGCGCACCACCAGCTTGCTGATTTGCTGCCCGGCTGCCAGTGCACCCTCAAGGTCGTCAGGCAGCGCACCAAACACGGTATTGGAAACAGTGAACTTGCTGTTATCGAAAAAGGTACTGAACATGCAGTCCAGAATAACTGCATTGGAAATGGTGCACTCGCCGTAGCAGGACAGGGAGTCAAAGACACCGCCGGTGATCTCGACCTTGTCGGTATCGCCTGTCGTGCCAAGGCCAACACTAGCATCGGGGTAGACACCGCCGGTGATCTTGCCGCTGGTAAGCGCCAGAGCGCCCTTTTCGCCAAACGCTGCGTCCGTAATGGTGGCATTGGTCAGCTGAACCGCGCAGTTGATGGGGGCAGGGCTCAGCTCTTTGAAATTGATCTCTCTGCCGCCCTGATCTGCCATCATCAGAACGCCCCTCAAATTAGGCATGTTGGGATAGCAGACATAGGTCCAGTTGCGGCACAGGTAGGCCTGAAGCTTATTTTCGCCCTCGTCCAGGCTTTCCACGCAGGCCACACCGGTCAGGTCGGGCAGACCCTCATTGGTAAAGCGCAGTTCCTTGCTCATGGACTGGATCGTGACCAGCTTCATGGGGGCATTGCCCGGGATCGCACCAAAGCTGGCAGAGAGCTTTCTGCCGTCTTCGCTGATGGAGACAATGGCAATGACGTTGCCATTGCGTGTGAAGTTATAGTCGGTAACGCCTGCGGGCAGGGTCATAACGCCGCCGTTGTTACTGGTAGTAGCTACCGCCCAGCCCTCGCAGGAGGTGTTGCTTTCCACCGCCAGCTTCAGGTTTCTCCCGGTGCCGGAATAGTCGATCGGCTTGACGATATAGATATCCCCGGTTTCCTTCCGGCCGTTCAGGGTGCAGTTCTCCGGCAGGATCAGCTTGTGTGCCTGCTGCTGCGTGTCGGGCTTCAGGCCGGTGATATCGCGGAAAAAGCCGCCCTTGATCTCGCCGTCGTTCTGCACCAGCTTATCATAGGTGCCGCCCTCAATGGTGCCGGTGAACAGTTGCACATCGGCGTAGCTGCCGCCAAGAACATAGACGCCGGGGAGACTGCTGGCGGCGATCCGAAGCGTGCCTTTAACTGTACCATCCAGCAGATACACGGTGGCGCCGCTTACATTGTTAAGGAACACAGTGCAGTTGACCGTGCCGTCCAGAATGTACTCTGTATTTGCATTTCCAACGCCGTTAATGGTCAGCATCCTGCCGGCATCGGTGTAGCTCCAGCCGGTACCGGCTGCTGCCTTGGGCAGACCGGCATCGCCAAACTTGATCTTGACCACTTGATTTTGCGTTTCCGCGTTCGTACCAACATCCTCATAGTCGCTTTGCGAGCTATAAGTGATGCTGTTGGTCTCTTCCGCTGCCGCGGAAGAAAGCCCCGCCCCTGCATCTGCAAATGCGGACACAGGGAGAATGGAGAGCACCATACTGAGTGCCAGTATCATGCTCAGAATGCGTTTTTTCATGATATCCTCTCCTTTGTCGGTTGATTTGTCCGGCTATACCCCCAAACGGAACAGCCGGAACGGACAAAAACGCCAAGTTGAGTATAGCACGAAACTTCAAGGAAATAAAGCGTTTTTGCGGACAATACCTGCCAAAAAATGGTGCAAAATTATGGGTAAAATCACGATACGGGGGGGGGTATGCTTTTCTCCCATAAAAAAGCAGTTCCGAAACGCCCGCAGGCGTTTCGGAACTGCAGTAAAAATATGTTTTCCGCCATTTATGCGCGAAGCAACGCAGAGCGCATTCAAAATCGCTTTACTTTCCCGCCAACAGCACCGCCAGCACGGCTTTCTGGACGTGCAGACGGTTCTCTGCCTCGTCAAAGATCTCGTCCGCGTGCTGCTCGAACAGAGCGGTGGAGATCTCCTCGCCCCGGTGGGCGGGCAGACAGTGCAGCACCAGCGCGTCCGGCTTGGCGTTTTCCAGCAGACGGCCGGTGAGCTGGAAGCCCACAAAATCCCGCAGACGCTGCTCGCTCTCGGCGGTGCCGGGGGCGGTGGTGTTCCACGCGGCGGTGGCTACAATGTCCGCGTCCCGCAGGCCCTCGGCGGGGTCGGTGGTCAGGTGGAAGGCATCGCCGTATTTGTGGGCAAACATCAGCACATCCGCTGCCGGGCGGTAGCCCGGGGGACAGACGCAGGATACCTGCATCCCCGCCAAAAGGCCGCCCACGATCAGGCTGTTGGCCATGTTGCTGCCGTCGCCCACAAAGCAGAGCTTCAGCCCTGCCAGCGTGCCCCGGCGCTCCCGAATGGTCATCAGGTCCGCCAGCACCTGACAGGGGTGGGCGTAGTCGGTCAGACCATTGATCACCGGAATGCCGGAAAGCTCCGCCAGCTCCTCCAAGTCCCGCTGGCGGTAGGTGCGCCAGACGGCGCAGTCGTAGTAGCGCCCCAGCACTCGGGCGGTGTCCCGCAAAGGCTCGCCGCGCCCGGCCTGTAATTCGGCGGTGTTCATGTAGTTGCCAAGACCGCCCATCTGGTACACGCCCACCTCAAAGCTGGTGCGGGTGCGGGTGGACGCCTTAGAGAACAGCAGCGCCACGCTTTTGCCCGCCAGCAGCGGGGCGGTGCGGCCCGCCTTGCAGTCCGCTTTCAGCTGGTCTGCCACATCCAGAATGTGGGTCAGCTCGGCGGGGGAAAGGTCGCTCATTTTCAGCAGATTTTTCATGCCTGCTCCTTCGGAGCCGTCGGCTCCATCGTGCCCAGCACCTCGGCCAGCACCTCCAGCGCCATGTCTACTTCGTGCTCAGAGACGGTCAGCGGCGGCAGCAGACGCAGCCGGGTCTTGGCGGTAAGCACCAGCAGGCCTTTTTCGCGGCAGGCAGCCAGCACATCCGCAGCCTGTACATCAAAGAATTCGATGCCCACCATCAGGCCGATGCCGGAAATGTTCTTGACGTGGGGCAGCTTTGCCAAGCCGGTGCGCAGCTGTACGGCGCGCTCTCTGACCTGTGCAAGGAAGCTCTGATCCAGACGGTCCACCACCACGTTGGCACCGGCGCATACCACCGGGTTGCCGCCAAAGGTAGAGCCGTGGGTGCCGGGGCCCATGCCCTCGGCTACTTTTTCATTCATCAGCACCGCGCCGATGGGCAAGCCGCCGCCCAGCCCCTTGGCAAGGGTGACGATATCCGGTTTGAGGTTATAGTGCTCGCAGCACAGGAAGGTGCCGGTGCGGCCTACGCCGGTCTGCACTTCGTCCACGATGAGCACAAGGTCTTTTTCGTCGCACAAAGCGCGCACGGCCTGTACATAGTCCGGGTCCAGCGCCATCACGCCGCCCTCGCCCTGAATCAGTTCCATCATCACGGCGCAGGTGTGGCGGTCTACCAGTTCCCGCAGCGCTTCGATATCCCCCGCCGGGACGTACTGGAAGCCCTCGTTGAAGGGACCGAAGTAGTTGTGGAACACCTCCTGCCCGGTGGCGGTCAGGGTGGCAAGGGTGCGGCCATGGAAGCTGTTGACCAGCGTGATAACGTTGTAGCGGTCTTTGCCGTAGTGGTCCACGCTGTACTTGCGGGCGGCTTTGATGGCACCCTCGTTGGCTTCAGCGCCGGAGTTGCCGAAGAAAACCTTGCTCATGCCGGTGCGCTTGCATAGCTTTTTCGCCAGCTTGCCGCAGGGCGCAGTATAGTAGAGGTTGGAGGTGTGCTGCAATTTGTGTGCCTGCTGGGACACGGCTTCTGCCCATGCAAGGTCGCAGTAGCCAAGGCTGTTCACCCCGATGCCGCTGGTGAAGTCCAGATACTTCTGTCCCTCGGGGCCCTCGGCGTACAGCCCGTGCCCCTTTTCCAGCACGATGGGGCTGCGGTTATAGGTGTGCAGGACGTACTCGTTGTCCCGCTTGATGACTTTTTCAGAATCCATAGGTGTACCTCCTGTAACATGGAGTTCTTGCGCAATGCTGTGCGGACTCCTCTGAAGCTGTACCGCCACCGCTGAAGCCTTTCCCCCCAAGGGGGGAAAGGCTTTTAAGCGCTCCTGCAAAGGGAAAAGCGGAGCGGTTTCGTTGCCTTTATTATAGCTTTCCGCCGGCGATTGCGCAATCTTTTTATTCGCGGTGGCTGCGGCGGTAGAAGCGGGTACCGGAGCCACGGTCGGAGAACAGTTCCAGCAGGATGGAGTGCGGCACACGGCCATCAATGATGACCGCCTCGTGCACGCCCTGATAGATGGCGTCCGCCATGCCGCCGATCTTGGGGATCATGCCGCCCGCAATGATACCGGCGGACTTGTAGCCCTCGATCTCGGTCACCTCCACCTCGGGGATAAGGGTGGTCTCGTCCTCCTTATCCCGCAGCAGGCCCGCGATATCGGTCATGGACACCAGCTTTTCGGCCTTGAGGGCAATGGCGATCTGGGCCGCAGCGGTGTCCGCGTTGACGTTGTACGCCTGCCCAAGGTCGTCCATGCCAACGGTGGCGATCACCGGGATAAAGCCGCCGTCCAGCAGGCTTTCGATCAGGGTCGCATCCACATGGACGATCTCGCCCACATGACCCAGTTGGGGGTCCAGCTCGGTGCAGCGGAGCATCTGTCCGTCCATGCCGCACAGACCCACGCCGCGCCCGCGCAGCTTTGCCACAAGGTCCTTGTTCACCTTACCGGCCAGCACCTGCTGCACGATCTCCATGGTGGCATCGTCCGTCACCCGCAGACCGTTGGCAAAGCGGCTCTCTACGCCTACCTTTTTCAGCATCTCGTTGATGGCAGGCCCGCCGCCGTGCACCAGCACCACCCGCACGCCCAGCAGCGTCAGGGTGACAAGGTCGTTCATCACGGCGTTTTTCAGCGTCTCGTTGATCATGGCGTTGCCGCCGTACTTGATGACCATGGTTCTGCCATGGTACTTCTGGATATAAGGGGTGGCCTCCGAAAAAAGCCGCGCCATTTCTTCGTTTTTCATCTGTTTCGCGCTCCTGTCAGGTTCTGTAATCGCCGTTGATCTTCACATAGTCGTAGGTCAGGTCACAGCCCCACGCCTTGGCGCTTGCCTCACCGGTGCCCATATCCACCTTGACCAGAATATCGTGCTCTGCCAGCACCTTGGCGGCTTCATCCTCGCTGTACGGGTGGTAGGCGGCGTTCTCGCACACATACACCTCGCCCGCCTTGCTGGAAAGCCAGACGCAGACCTTATCAATGGAGAAATCGCCGGGGGTATAGCCGATGGCGCACAGGATGCGTCCCCAGTTGGCATCGCGGCCAAAGACCGCCGCCTTGAACAGGTTGGAGCAGACCACGCTGCGGCTGACAGCGCGGGCGGTTTTCAGGTCGGGCGCATGGGTCACCTCGCAGGTGATCAGGTGGGTGGCACCCTCGCCGTCTCCGGCGTGCTCGGCGCACATGTGCTCTGCAATGGCGGTCAGCGCTGCCACAAAGGCGGCGTAGTCCGCGTTCTCTTCGCAGATCTCCGGGTTGCCCGCCAGACCGGACGCCATAATGATAAGGGTGTCGTTGGTGGAGGTATCCAGATCCACGCTCATCTGGTTATAGGTGCCGGGCACTACCGTCTTGAGCGCCTTTTCCAGCAGCGCGGGCGAGACGGCGGCATCGGTGGTGTAGAACGCCAGCATGGTGGCCATGTTGGGGGCGATCATGCCGCTGCCCTTGCCGATAGCACCCACGGTGCACACCTTGCCGCCCAGCTCGAACTGGATGGCGTATTCCTTTTTATGGGTGTCGGTGGTCATGATGGCGGTGGCAGCGTCCGTGCTGCCCTGCGCGGTGGCAGCCAGCTTTTCCGCCGCCGCCGGGATGCCCCGGGCAAAGGGGTCGATGACCATGGGCTGACCGATGACGCCGGTGGAGGCGGGCAGAACGTCCTTTGCGTCCATGTTCAGTGCCTTGCCTACCAGTGCACAGCACTCCTCAGCCAGTGCCACGCCGTTGGCGGCGCAGGTGTTGGCGTTGCCGCTGTTTACCACAATGGCCTGTGCGTAGCCATCGGCCAGATGGGCACGGTCCACCTTGATGGGCGCACCGCAGACCTTGTTGGTGGTGTACACGCCCGCAGCGGCGCAGCGCACCTCGGCCTTGATGAGCGCCAGATCGTATTTTTCGCTGTGATTTGCTCGGATGCCGCAATGGACACCGGCGGCGGCAAAACCCTTGGGCGCGCAGATGCCGCCCGCAATTTCCTTATACTGCATAACGATTTTCCTTTCCCACAGGACGAACCCTCTCAGTCAATGCCTTGCGGCATTGCCAGCTCCCCCGAGGGGGGAGCTTTTCAGTAAGAGGGAAACGTTATCTTTTTTGCCAAAAGCTCCCCCTTCGGGGGAGCTGTCACCGTCAGGTGACTGAGAGGGTTTTCTTATTCCAACCCTTTGGTCTCTTCCAGACCCAGCATCAGGTTCATGCACTGGACGGCGGCACCGGAGGAGCCCTTGCCCAGATTATCAAACAGCGAGACCAGCATCATCTGGTCTCCGGCGGCGTTCACGGTCAGGTACAGTTCCATGCGGTCGGTGCCCGCCATGGCATTGGAGTACAGGCCGTTTTCCGGCAGCGGCTCGTTCAGACCGTGTACCTTCACGGTGGCGGCGTCCTTGTAGTAATCCGCAAGGGCGGCAGCCACGGCCTCGGCAGTAGTGCCCGCAAGGGTAAGATCCAGCGGCACCAGCACCTGCATCCCGCAGTAGTAGTCGCACACCACCGGCACGAACATCGGCGTGTGCGCAAGGCCGCTGATCTTCTGCATCTCCGGCAGGTGCTTGTGGCCAAGGCTCAGGCCGTAACTCTTGGGCGCATCCAGCTTGCTGTGCACCGGGCGGTCGGGGCTTTCGTAGTCCGCGATCATCTTTTTGCCGCCGCCGGAGTAGCCGGAGATGCCGGTGCAGCTGAAGGAGTAGCTTTGCGGCACCAGCCCCAGCTCCACCAGCGGGCGGGCAATGCTGATAAAGCCGCTGGCATAGCAGCCGGGCACTGCCACGCGGTAAGAGTTTTGAATTTTTTCCTTCTGTCCCTTCAGCTCCGGGAAGCCGTAGTCCCATGCGGCGTCAGTGCGGAAGGCGGTGGAGGTGTCCAGCACCTTCACGTCCGGGCGCAGCAGGGGCATGACTTCTTTAGAAGCTGCATCCGGCAGGCAGAGGAAGGCAAGGTCGGCAGAATTGATGACCTTTGCCCGCTCGTGCACGTCCTTGCGCCCCTCGGCAGAGATGGACAGCAGTTCGATCTCCGGCCGGGCGGCCAGACGGTCGGCGATGCGCAGGCCGGTGGTACCGGAAGAGCCATCAATAAATACTTTTACCTTCATGCGTTTTCCTCCTCCCATGCGTCCAGCCGCGCCGTTGCCAGCGCGATCTGCTTTTCTACGCTGGCGGCGCTGGGGCCGCCATAGCTGGTGCGTCCCTCGCAGCAGTGCACAAGGTCGATGGCATCATAGATATCGGCCCCGAACAGCGGGCTGTAACTCTGGAACTGGGTCAGGGTCAGCTCTTCCAGCGTTTTGTCGGCGGCGATGCAGTCCGACACCATGCAGCCGGTCAGCTTGTAGGCATCCCGGAAGGGCATTCCCTTCTTGGTCAGGTAGTCGGCGCAGTCGGTGGCGTTGATAAAGCCCTTTGCGGCGGCGCGGCGCATATTGGCGGGCAGGGTCTTCATGGTATCCAGCATGGGGGTGATGGTCTTGAGGCAGAGCTCCAAGGTGTCCACTGCATCAAAGATGGCCTCCTTGTCCTCCTGCATATCCTTGTTGTAGGCCAGCGGCAGACCCTTCATCATCACCAGCAGGGTGTTCAGGTCGCCGTACACCCGGCCGGTCTTGCCGCGGATGAGTTCGGTCACATCCGGGTTCTTCTTCTGGGGCATGATGGACGAGCCGGTGGTAAAGGCATCGTCCAGCTCAATGAACTTGAACTCCCAGCTGCACCACAGGATGATCTCTTCCGAAAGGCGGGACAGGTGCATCATGCAGATGGAAATGGTGCTTGCCAGCTCGATGCAGAAATCACGGTCGGACACACCGTCCAGACTGTTGGCGCAGGGGGCAGCGAAGCCCAGCTTTTCGGCGGTGAAATCCCGGTCCAGCGGGTAGGTGGTGCCTGCCAGTGCGCCAGAGCCCAGCGGGCACTGGCTGTCCATGCGGGCGGTGGCGTCCGCAAAGCGGTCGAGGTCGCGCAGCAGCATGGAAGCGTAGGCCATCAGCGCGTGGCCAAAGGTGATGGGCTGGGCACGCTGCAGGTGGGTGTAGCCGGGCATGACGGAGGCGGTGTTCTCCGCCGCCTTTTTGCACAGCACCCGCACCAGCTCCACGATGTAGGCCTGCAAAGTCTTGCTGTAATCCCGCAAAGTCAGGCGGATATCCAGTGCCACCTGATCGTTGCGGCTGCGGCCGGTGTGCAGCCGCTTGCCCGCATCCCCGATACGGGCGGTCAGGGTCTGCTCCACAAAGGTGTGCACGTCCTCGGCGGCGGGGTCGATGGTCAGCGCACCGCTGGACAGATCGTCTGCGATGGAAGCCAGACCGCTGAGGATATCCGCACAGTCCTGCTCCGAGATGATGCCCTGCCGTGCCAGCATGGCGGCATGGACGCCGCTGCCGCGCATATCCTGTGCGATCATCCGCTGGTCGAAGCGGATGGAGGAGTTGAAGTCGTTGACGCGGCTGTCCACTGCCTTGGAAAACCGACCCTTCCAGAGTTGTTCTGCCATAATATAAACTCCTTATAAAAACGGCAAAGCCGCCGCAGGGGAAAACGCTCCTGCGGCGGTGCCGCCGGCAACGATGCCGGTGTGAGAACCCGCGTGTGAAAGTGTGAAAACACACGCAGTCGAAAATGTTGCGATTACTTGACCTCCGGCCAGCTCTTGGACAGCTTTGCGCGCTCCTTGATGGACAGGCCGAACAGGTTGATGAAGCCTGCGGCATCGGCCTGATTGTAGTCCTCGTCCTCACCGAAGGAAGCGGTCTGCTCGTCGTACAGGGTGTACGGAGAGGTGACGCCGGCGTTGATCATGTTGCCCTTGTAGAGCTTCAGCTTCACATCACCGGTCACGGTTTTTTCCAGACTATTGGCAAAGGCATCCAGTGCCTCGCGCAGCGGGGTGAACCACTGGCCGTTGTACACGATGTCGGCGTACTTCTGTGCCAGCTGTGCCTTGAAGTGAGAGCTTTCCTTGTCCAGCGTGATGGTCTCCAGCACGTCGATGGCCTTGTACAGGATGGCGCCGCCGGGAGTCTCGTACACGCCGCGGCTCTTCATGCCCACCAGACGGTTCTCCACGATGTCCAGCAGACCAATGCCGTTTGCGCCGCCCAGCTGGTTCAGGTACTCCACCAGCTCCACAGCGCCCATCTCCTTGCCGTCCACAGCGGTGGGAACGCCCTTTTCAAAGTGGATGGTCACATAGGTGGGCACATCGGGTGCCTGCTCGGGGCTGACGCCCAGCTCCAGGAAGCCGGGCTTATTGTACTGGGGCTCGTTGGCGGGGTTCTCCAGATCCAGACCCTCGTGGCTCAGATGCCACAGGTTCTTGTCCTTGGAGTAGTTGGTCTCGCGGTTGATCTTCAGGGGGA
>OGLS01000811.1_pt1 | contig 24916 bp, 11 predicted proteins | sample 1572881 | NCBI WGS metagenome assembly OGLS01 (sample SAMEA2582013, study PRJEB24529) | metagenome | biome: Human gut stool | place: China | collected 2011
ACATTTGTTGTGCCCATCTACATCAGTTATTGTACCAAGTGTTCTGGAAATGGGCACAACAAATGGTACAATAACTGATGTAGATGGTAACTTTACTCTCCAGGTTCCGGAAGGTACAAAACTGGAAGTGAGTTTTCTTGGTTACAAATCACAGCAAATTGTGGTGGGCGCGCAGAGCCATTACAAGGTGGTGTTGAAAGAAGATACTGAAGTATTGGATGAAGTGGTCGTTGTGGGATATGGTGTGAAGCAGAAACGTTCCACTATGACTACGGCTATTTCAAAAATGGATAGTAAAGTACTTGAGAATGCAGCGATTGCTAATGCGGCACAAGCATTGCAGGGTTCTGTCAGTGGTTTGCGGGTGACGAATACATCCGGTGCTCCGGGTAGTTCGCCTACTATTGTGCTGCGTGGTGGTGCCGGTATTGAATCTGCCGGAAGTCCGTTGGTGGTAGTAGACGGAGTTGTTCGCTCGATGGATGATGTCAATCCGGCGGATATCGAGTCAATCCAAGTATTGAAAGATGCAGCTTCGACTGCTATTTATGGTGCTCGTGCCAATAATGGTGTCATTTTGGTGCAGACAAAGAAAGGAAAAGAAGGAGTTGCCCAGATTTCTTATAAATTTAAGGGTGGTCTGAACTTTGCCCGTAAGGGATATGAATACATGGATGCCGAAAACTACATAAAATACGGACGTTTGGGACGTCAGTATTCGGGTGGTAGCTTGTCACAAATTGATGGTATGCGCGGTTATGGTGCTGTGTATGGTCAGAATAACCCAGAACAATTTTCTATCCGATATCTGGATGGCAATGAAGATTTGTTGCAGGAAGGATGGAAACAAATGACTGACCCTATTTCGGGTAAGCAAATTGTATTTAAGGATTATGGCACTACTTTGAGAGATGAAGTATATAAAGATCCTGCTTTCACTCAAGACCATTATCTGAGTTTTACCGGCGGTAATGAAAAAGGTACTTTTGCCGCATCATTAGGATATTATTCGGAAGACGGTACTGTAAAAGGTACTCAGTACAGACGTTTTAGTGGTACATTGAACGGTAATTATAAAGTATTGCCCATCTTGAATATAAAGGGAGGGGTGAATTTTTCTACTTCGGAAGCTCCGGAATTATATTATGATGATACGGCCGACTTGTTTGAGCGTTTACAGAGTGTGGAGCCGACATGGAACCCTTACCTGCCGGATGGTTCGCCTAACTATGGTTATGGCAAACGAGATGGTAATCCTTTGTATTGGCTTGATAAGCTGACCAATCAAAATAACACTCGCCGCACTACATTGAATATCGGTGCTGATCTTGAGTTGATAAAAGATAAATTGTATTTGAGAGAAAACAGTTCTTTGTATTATTCTGATTATACCAAAGAAACGTTTGATAAGGCATACCGTGATTACTGGAATGAAAATACGGAGCGTAAAGCATCTTTTGAATATACACGTACTATTCAGCAACAACATAGCTTGCAGTTGGAATATACTGATACTTTTAAAGAAAAACATAATCTTTCTGCTATGGTGGGAGGTGAGTACTTTGAAAATCAATATTTACAATATAAAGGTACAGCCGATGGTGCTCCTTTTGATCAGATACCGACATTGAATGTTTCGGGCCGTGATAATATGTGGTCTTATTCATATCGTCAGGGGTATCGTATTGCTTCTGGTTTTGCACGTGTGACTTATGATTATGAACGTCGTTATTTGTTTACTGCTGTAGCGCGTTATGCCGGATGGAATGTGCATGAAGAAGTTTTCTTTAAAGATAGCGAGCTGGCAAAAGTAGTATCTACCGTGAAACCTCGTATCTCCTATGGTATCAATGGTAATGTAAATGGTATTGGTAATTATGATGTATATGGTATTTATGATAAGCAGACTGCTTATAATGGAACGACCGGTATTTTAAATACAGGAGTTATTAATTCTAAATTGAAATGGGAAAAGAGTAAATCCTTTGAGTTGGGGTTGGATTTGGGATTCTTGGATAATCGTTATAACTTGATATTGGATTATTATAACCGTACGACTTCTGATTTGCTGACTAATGTTAATTTGCCGGGCTATACCGGTTTTGATTCTTTCAAAACAAATTTGGGAAGTCTCCGTAATACCGGTTTTGAAGTGGAAGGTAACTTGAGCTTGATTCGTAATCCGAAGGGCTTTAACTGGGATTTCTCTTTTAATGCTTCATTGGTACATAATAAGATTATTAAACTTCCTTATAATGGAAATGAGAACAACCGTCAGGGCGGTACTCAGGTTTTCGACCCTAAAACACAACAGGTTATTTGGGTAGGTGGTTATCAGGAAGGACATACCATGGGAGATATTTATGCCTATAAACAAGTGAAGATTCTTAGTGACTGGAATGAAGTGAATACTATGGCTGGTGATTATATTGATATGATTGCCGGACTTTATGGTCCTAATGTCAGTGATGCTGATAAAAAGAAATATGGATTGACCAAACCCATTGAACCGGGTGATGTTTTGTGGGCGGACTTGGACGGAAATCATAAAATAGATCAGTTGGACCGTGTGAAGGTGGGTAACATCTATCCTAAATGGACAGGAGGTTTCTCTACCACGCTTTCTTATAAGAATGTATCTTTATATGGACGATTTGATTTTGCTTTAGGACATACCATTTTGAATATGGTGGCTATGCGCTCTTTGGGACAGTCTGTTGGTTTTAAAAATATAATAAAGGAAGGATTGAAGACTTGGACGGAAGAGAATACAAATACCGATCTGCCGAAATCTTATTATGATGATTCTACTAATAAAAAGAATATCTACCGTGATACCAAGGGCAGTGATATTACTTCTGTTAATGATAGAAGTTCCAGATTCTATGAAAAAGGGGACTATCTGGCTTTAAGAGAATTAACTTTGAATTGGAAATTACCTGTTAACTGGATATCTAAGGTGGGAATGACAAATGCGTCTGTATATATCACAGGTCAGAACTTGTTCTATATTACCGGTTATAGTGGTTCTTCTCCTGAAGCCCCGTTGACTTATCCGGGTGTGGATGCCGGACGTTATCCTACACCGAGAACTGTGTTGGTAGGTGCTTCTGTATCATTCTAAGTTTATTATAATAAAAGAAGATAACGATTTATGAAAAATAAAATTATATCATTAGCCATTATGACAGCTTCCCTTTTCACAATGACGGGATGTTTGGATATGGAGCCGGTAAGTAGCATTACCGATAAGAATATGTGGGAGAGTGAAGGACAGTTTACTTCATTTGTGTATGGAGTGCACAGTCGTTTGCGTGAGAACTCTTTCAATATGTTTGTTTTAGGAGAATTACGTTCAGATATTTATAATCCTTCTACCGGATGGACGGGAGAGAGTAATAAAGTGGAGGAGATTACTTCTAATATATTAAGTCAGGAACGTCCGGGACTGAGTAACTTTGCAGGTTTATATAGTAATATCAATCAGATAAATTTGTTTATCAGTAAAGCTGCTGATACGAATTTGTTGAAAGAGGCAGATAAAGCTTATTATTTGGGACAGATGTATGGCTTGAGAGCATTCTATTATTTCCACTTGCTTCGTTCATGGGGAGATGTGGTTTGGACAGACCAGCCGAGCACAGGTTTTGAAATAGGGAAACTGGATAAGGCTGCCAGTCCGGCTGCGGAAATAATGGAAAAGATTAAAGCGGATATTCAAAGTTCGGAAGATAGTTTTGGTACAGATTACAGTTTTCGTGAATCACGTACATTTTGGTCGAAAGCTGCAACGCTGATGCTGAAGGCTGAGGTTTATTTGTGGTCCGGTCGCCGGATGGGAGGGGGAAGTGCCGATGCTACAGTTGCTCAGAATGCCTTGACCGATATTCAGAGCCATATCTCCAGAGAAACTCTTGATTTGATGCCCAATTATACAGATGTGTTTGCTTATGACGATAAAGGTAATAAGGAGATAATCTTTACTATTCATAATAAACAGAACGAAACCGATTTGTTTGGCGGTAGTTGGAGAAATAATCTGGTGCCTCAAAGAGCTACATTGAGTCTTTATTATGATAAGGAGACAGATGGGCAGTTTGAGTTGAATTTCAATGGTAATATGTATTATCCTGTTAGAAATGAGTTATACGATAAATTTGATAACTTGGACACTAGAAAACAAGGAACGTTGAAAGCTGTCTTTACAATGGATGCACCACACGATTATGTGGGATGTTTCCCTTATAAATATCGTGGAACAACTCCGTCAGGAGCTTCGGAAAGACTTTTTGCTGATGATTTTCCTGTATATCGTTATGCCGATTTATTATTGATGCTGGCTGAAGCTAAATCATTGACCGGGGGAGATCCGACAGCTGAAATCAATTTGATACGTGCCCGTGCGTATAAGGCTAATTATGATGTGGCTACAATGGGGTATCCGAATATGGCAGGTGATAAAGACGGTATCAATGAGGTTTTATTGAGAGAACGTTATAAGGAATTTATGTTCGAAGGTAAACGTTGGTATGATTTACGTCGTTTTGGCGATGAATATGTATTTGAGTATACTACTGCAGATGATTCTTACCCTCAACGTTTGTTGTGGCCAATCGACAAGAATACATTAACAAATAACCCTGCTTTGGAACAAACTCCGGGATATTGACCGTATTTCTTGCCTAAATAATAAAATAAAGGTGGTTTTTTATCATAAAAAGATAAAGAATCACCTTTTTGTTTTCATATTACAATAAAATATTTTATTTTTACCCGCATAATTAAATAATAATATTATGAAACAAAATTCTTGGTTGTTAGGAATTCTTTTATTCCTCTCTCCTTTACAGATGAGTGCTCAAAAGCAGGATACGGTTGCAGTGCGCGAAACTCGTATTCCGGTATTGATTGAACGGCAGGACAATGAACTGTTTAATTTGCGTATAGATGCTACGCAAAGTCAGGTGTTGAATGATGTGAAACTTAGTTTCGGCAAAGAAGTGAATCTGAATGAAATAGAGGCAGTGAAACTCTATTATGGCGGAACAGAAAGTTCTGAGAGAAAAGGAAAAACTTATTTTGCTCCCGTTGATTATATTCCAAGTAATACTCCGGGTAAAACATTGGCTGCTAACCCTTCTTATTCTATTTTGAAAGCGGAAGTGAAAGCTCCGAAAAGAGATGTTGTGTTAAAAGTAGACCAAAAATTATATCCGGGTGTGAACTATTTTTGGGTTAGTTTGCAGATGAAACCAACAGCTTCTGTACTTGCAAAGGTATCGGTGGAAATGACAGGAGTAACGATGGATAATCGGACTGCTCCGGTGAAGGTTGTGCGCAAAGCTGATACCCACTATATGGGAGTTGGTGTTCGTCATGCCGGCGATGACGGGGTAGCAGCTTATCGTATTCCGGGATTGGCAACTTCTAATAAAGGTACGTTGCTTGGTGTATATGATGTTCGCCACAACAACAGCGCAGACTTGCAAGAATATGTAGAAATAGGGTTGAGCAGAAGTACAGACGGCGGACAGACTTGGGAAAAGATGCGTATCCCGATGTCTTTCGGCGAACATGAAGGTTTGCCAAAAGCTCAGAATGGTGTGGGAGACCCTGCTATCTTGGTGGATAGGAAAACCGGTACTATCTGGATTATAGCAGCATGGACACACGGAATGGGTAACGGACGTGCTTGGTGGAATTCTCAACCGGGAATGGATATGCACCACACAGCACAACTTATGTTGGTGAAGAGTGACGATGATGGTAAAACTTGGTCTGAACCGATAAATATTACGGAACAGGTAAAAGATCCTTCTTGGTATTTCTTGTTGCAAGGTCCGGGTAGAGGTATATCGATGGATGATGGTACGTTGGTATTTGCCAGCCAGTATATCGGAAGTGATAGAATTCCCAATGCAGGTATTATCTATAGTAAAGACCATGGAAAAACTTGGCATATCAGTTCATTGGCGCGTACCAATACGACAGAATCACAAGTTGCTGAAATAGAACCGGGGGTATTAATGCTGAATATGCGTGATAATCGTGGTGGAAGTCGTGCAGTTTCTACTACTACCGATATGGGTAAAACTTGGAAAGAACACGTGTCTTCTCGTACTTCTTTGCAGGAACCGGTATGTATGGCGAGTTTGATTAGTGTGAAAGCCAAAGATAATGTGCTGGGTAAAGATATTCTGTTGTTCTCTAATCCGAACGATACGAAGAATCGTCATAGTATCACAATTAAGGCAAGTCTTGATGGTGGAGTGACTTGGTTGCCCGAAAATCAATTGTTGTTGGATGCCGGTTGGGGCTGGGGATATTCTTGCCTGACTATGATTGATAAAGAAACAGTAGGTATATTATATGAAAGTAGTGTAGCTCATATGACTTTTCAGGCTATTAAACTGAAGGATATTATCAAGACTAAATAAATGAAATGTAGATTAACCTGTCTCATAGGTATGATATTTGTCTGTGCCATGACTATGGCACAGACAAATGCTTATCCGTTACTTCCTATGCCACAGAATTATAAAGTAACGGATAAGTCGTTTGCAATGGGAAAGGTAAAGCTTTCTACTCCGGTTCTGAAGTCGGAGTGGGAGGCTTTTATTGTGAATGCCGGCGGAGAATTGGCGGATAAAGCTGCCGCAGAGATAAAAGTAGAACTTCTTCCGGTTATTGATGGAGTTAAGTTAAATCCGGATGAGGCGTACCGACTGTCTGTGTCCGGGAAATTGATAAAGATAGAGGCTGTTACGGAACGTGGGGTGTATTGGGCCTTGCAAACGCTTCGTCAGTTAGAAAAGAAAAAGGGAAAGAAAAGTCTGTTTGCCGGTTGTGAGATTGTGGACTGGCCGGCTTTCCGAATCCGTGGCTTTATGCAGGATGTAGGTCGCAGTTATATTTCAGTGGAAGAATTAAAGCGTGAAATAGAGATATTATCTCGTTTTAAAATCAATGTGTTTCATTGGCATCTTACTGAAAATCAGGCATGGCGTTTGGAAAGTAAGATATTCCCGATGCTGAATGACAGTATTAATACAGTCCGTATGCCGGGTAAGTACTATACATTAGAGGAAGCACGTGAGTTGGTGGACTTTTGTAAGCAACATCAAGTCATGTTGATTCCCGAGATAGATATGCCGGGGCATAGTGCAGCTTTTATTCGTACTTTCCGTCATGATATGCAGAGTCCTGAAGGTATGAAAATCTTGAAACTCTTAATAGATGAAGTTTGTGAAACTTTTGATGTACCTTATTTGCATATAGGTACCGATGAAGTAGCATTTACTAATCCTGATTTTGTTCCCGAAATGGTATCTTATGTACGTTCAAAAGGAAAGAAGGTGATTTCTTGGAATCCCGGTTGGCATTATAAGCCGGGAGAAATAGATATGACTCACTTGTGGAGCTATCGTGGAAAGGCTCAACCGGGAATTCCTGCCATTGATTCCAAATTTCATTATTTGAATCACTTTGATACATTTGCCGATTTGGTCGCCCTGTATAACAGCCGTATATATAATAAGGTGGAAGGGAGTGATGATATAGCCGGTACTATATTGGCAATATGGAACGATCGGATGATTTCAAAAGAAGAAGATATGATTGTCCAAAACGGATTTTATCCCAGTATGCTTGCCATTGCAGAACGTGCATGGAGAGGTGGCGGAACAGAATATTTCGATGGGAATGGAACGATGCTTCCTGCCGAAGATACAGAGACATTCCATGAATTTGTTGATTTTGAAAATCGTATGTTATGGCATAAAGAACATACATTCAAAGGATATCCTTTTGCTTATGTGAAACAGACTGATGTCAAATGGAATATAACTGATGCTTTTCCTAACGGTGGGGACCTGTCAAAAGTATTCCCCCCGGAGCAGGAGTTGAAGGAGTCTTATGAGTATGAAGGAAAAACATACGGAACACGCAAAGCTATTGGTGCCGGTATTTATCTGCGCCATGTTTGGGGAACAATGGTACCGGCCTTTTATAAAGACCCTAAAGAAAATCATACTTCCTATGCTTATACATGGGTTTATTCTCCCAAAGACCAGGAAGTGGGGCTGTGGGCTGAGTTTCAGAATTATAGTCGTTCTGAGATGGACCTGGCTCCATTACAGGGAAAGTGGGATTATAAAGGCAGTCGAATATGGATTAATGATAAAGAAATAATGCCTCCTGTGTGGACAGCTACTCACCGGGTAAAAAGTAATGAAGTACCTTTGGGAAATGAAAATTGTGTGGTGCGTCCTCCATTGCTTGTCCACTTAAATAAAGGTTGGAACAAAGTACTCCTGAAGTTGCCGATAGGTAAGTTTGGAATGGACGAAACGCGTCTTGTCAAATGGATGTTTACTACCGTCTTTGTTACTCCGGATGGTGAAAAAGCAGTAGAAGGATTAATTTATTCACCTGAAAAACAACTATAAAATGAAAAACATTGCTTTACTTTTATTGGGGCTTTTCCTTGCACTGCCCCAATTTGCCCAGGAACGTAAATATTCTACATTCTATGAGCAACGTGCAACTTTATTCGAAGAACTTCCGGTTACTTCGAGAGATATTATCTTTTTGGGCAATAGCATAACTAACGGATGCGAGTGGGGTGAGCTTTTCCAGAATTCTCATGTGAAAAACAGGGGAATCAGTGGCGATATTTGTATGGGAGTATACGATCGTCTTGATCCTATTATAAAGGGAAAGCCGGCTAAAATATTTCTTTTAATAGGCATTAATGACGTATCGAGAGGAACATCGGCTGATACAATTGTTGCAAGAATCGAAATGATTGTAAAGAAAATAAAGGCAGAATCTCCGAAAACTGAATTATATTTGCAAAGTGTATTGCCTGTCAATGATTGTTACGGTATGTTTGGCGGACATACCTCTCGTTGGCAAGTTGTGAAGCAGATAAACGATTTGCTGAAACCTTTGGCAGAGAAGGAGAGGGTTACATATATCGATTTATATAGCCACTTTGTGGATGGAGCTACCGGAAAGATGAATCCTCAATATACCAATGACGGTCTGCATTTATTGGGAAAAGGTTACCTGTTATGGCGTGATATTGTGAAACCTTATGTTAACAAGAAATGAAAAAGATACTGATACTTTTTGTAAGTCTCTGTTTCTGTGTTACTCTTTTTGCACAGAAAAAAATCAAAGTTGCTTGTGTGGGTAATAGTATTACTTATGGTTATACATTGCCCGACCGTGAAACCAATGCTTATCCGGCGAAGTTACAGAAAATGCTGGGGGATGATTATGTGGTTGGTAACTTTGGAAAGTCCGGTGCTACTTTGTTGAACAAAGGTCATCGCCCTTATATGCAGCAGGAGGAATATCATAAAGCTATTGATTTTGCCGGTGATATCGTTGTTATCCATTTGGGTATTAACGATACAGATCCTCGGGATTGGCCTAATTATCGTGATTTCTTTATTCAAGATTATAGGGCGTTGATAGATTCTTTTCGTGTGGCTAATTCCAGATGCCGTATCTTGATTGCGCGTCTTACCCCGATTGCCGATCGCCATCCCCGTTTTGAGTCTGGTACACGTGATTGGCATGATGAAATACAATTGGCTATCGAGAATATTGCTAAATATGCCGGTGTTCAGTTGATTGATTTCCATGCACCGTTGTACCCTTATCCGTTTATGTTGCCGGATGCTGTTCATCCCAATGTAGAAGGAGCTGAAATACTGGCTAAGACCGTATATGAAGGTATTACCGGCGATTTCGGCGGATTGAGGATGAGTCCGTTGTATACAGACAATATGGTGTTGCAACACGGAAAACCGTTGACTATTCAGGGGACTGCCAATGCCGGTGATAGAATAACTGTATCCATTGCGCATCAGAAACAAAAAGTTGTAACGGGTATGGATGGTAAATGGTCGGTCACTCTTTCGTCTTTAAAAGCGGGAGGCCCTTATACATTGGTTGTTTCTTCGGGTAAACAAAAACTGACTTACGGTAATGTATTGGCCGGGGAAGTCTGGCTTTGTTCCGGGCAGTCCAACATGGAATTCTATTTAAACTGGAGTGCAACAGCCAAGCGTGATGTCGCTAAGGCTGCCAATGATAATATCCGTCTTTTTGATATGAAAGCGCGTTGGCGCACGGATGCCGTCGAATGGAATGCTTCCGTTCTTGATTCATTGAATCATTTGCAATATTATAAGGATACGGAGTGGACGGTTTGCTCTCCGCAAACAGCCGGTAATTTTTCTGCTGTGGCTTATTATTTCGGTAAGATGTTGCAGGACAGTTTGCAAGTGCCTGTCGGATTGATTTGTAATGCCATCGGTGGCTCACCCACTGAAGCATGGATAGACCGCAGTTCGTTGGAATATCATTTCCCGGCTATTTTGCGTAATTGGACTAAAAATGATTTTATCCAAGACTGGGTGCGTGGACGTGCTGCTCTCAATGTTAAAAAGTCAACCGATAAGTTGCAGCGTCATCCCTATGAACCTTGTTATCTGTATGAATCGGGTATTCTTCCTTTGCAACAATTCCCCATTAAAGGCATTATTTGGTATCAGGGAGAATCGAATGCGCATAATCGTGAGGCGCACGAAAAGCTGTTTAAATTATTAGTGGACAGTTGGCGCAAGAATTGGGAAGATAATGAGTTACCTTTTTATTATGTACAGTTATCAAGTATTGACCGTCCGTCATGGCCTTGGTTTCGTGACAGCCAACGTCGTTTCCTGACACAAATACCCCATACGGGAATGGCAGTGACTTCAGATAAAGGTGACTCTTTGAACGTACATCCTACGCATAAGCAGGAAGTAGGGGAACGTTTGGCTGTTTGGGCTTTAAACAAGACTTATAATTATAAAAATGTAGTGCCTTCGGGACCGCTTTTCAAGTCTGTTTCCTTTAAAAATGGGGCAGCTTATATTTCTTTTGATTATTCTGAGGGTCTTCATGCATCAGATAACAATGAAATTCGTACCTTTGAGCTGTCCGGAGACGATCAAATATTTTATCCGGCAAAAGCAGCCGTTGTGAACGGTGAGTTAAAAGTATGGAGTGATAAAGTAAAAGAGCCGACAATAGTGCGTTATGGTTGGCAACCGTTTACTCGTGCCAATTTGGTGAATGGTGCAGGGTTGCCGGCTTCAACGTTCCGTTCGGATGTGAAATAACGATAGGGGAAGCTTTGTGCTTCCCCATTGGAACGATAAAAAGATGTAAGATATGAGAAAATTGCGAATGTTAATGATGATGGGATGCATCCCGATGATATTAGGTGCCGAGGAATATAAGGAGCCTGAGAAGATAAACCTGAATAAAGGATGGGAATTCTCTCAGGTCGGAAAAAGCGAGTGGCTTCCAGCAAAAGTTCCCGGAACAGTACATCAGGATTTAATAAATCATGGCATGATTCCCAATCCTTTTTATGGAAAGAATGAAGAGAAAGTGCAGTGGGTGGAAAATGAAGACTGGACTTATAGGACTACTTTTAATGTGACGGACGAGCAACTGGCACGTGAAGCAGCCGTCCTTGAATTTGAAGGACTGGATACTTATGCTGATATTTATCTGAACGGTTCTTTATTGGAACGTACAGACAATATGTTTGTCGGTTATACGCTTCCTGTGAAAGAGGTACTGCGGAAGGGGGAAAACCGTCTGCAGGTTTATTTCCATTCACCCATCAAACAGGCATTACCGCAATGGGAAACAAACGGATTTGACTATCCGGCAGACAATGACCATAGTGACAAGCGTGTCAGCATCTATACCCGTAAAGCACCTTACAGTTATGGATGGGATTGGGGCATTCGGTTGACTACCAGTGGTATATGGCGTCCCGTACATTTGGTTTATTATGATGTGGCAGCTATTGAGGATTATTATGTGCGTCAAGCATCGGTAACTGAGGAATTGGCGAAGGTTGAGAATCAGTTGGCAATAAATAATATCACTTCTACTCCTCAAAAGGCGGAAGTGACCGTGAGTTATTCCTATAAAGACGGTGAAAAGACAACGAAGCAGAAAGAAGTGACTCTGCAACCGGGTGCGAATGAAATCAATATACCTATGGAAATCGGCAATCCTCATCTTTGGATGCCGAATGGTTGGGGCGAACCTGCTTTATATGATTTTGAAGCTCAGGTAAAGGTGGATGGCAAAGTGATTGCTTCCAAGCAGGAACGTATCGGACTACGCAATATCCGTGTAGTGAAGGAGAAAGATGCCCAAGGTGAATCTTTTTATTTTGAGGTAAACGGTAAACCGATGTTTGCTAAGGGAGCGAACTTTATTCCCGATGACGCTTTGTTGCCCAATGTCACGCCTGAACGCTATCACCGATTATTCAAGGATGTGAAAGAGGCCAATATGAACATGCTTCGTGTATGGGGGGGCGGTGTGTATGAGGATGATGCTTTTTATAAGGAAGCCGATGAACACGGTATCCTGATTTGGCAAGACTTCATTTTTGCTTGTACCACTTATCCGTCGGATCCTGCTTTCTTGAAGCGTGTGGAGGCGGAAGCCGACTACAATATCAAGCGTTTGCGCAATCATGCAAGTTTGGCCATGTGGTGTGGAAATAATGAAATCTATGAAGGAATGCGCTATTGGGGATGGGACAAGAAATATACCGACCCTGCCATCATGGAAGGTATGAAGCGAGGATACGACAAACTGTTCCGTGAATTGCTGCCTCGCAAGGTACAGGAACTTGACCCGGATCGTTTTTATATGCATGGCTCTCCTTACGAAGCCAACTGGGGGCGTCCGGAAAGTTGGAAGATAGCCGACAGCCATAATTGGGGCACTTGGTATGGACAGAAGCCTTTTGAGAGTTTCGATACCGAGATTCCACGCTTTATGAGCGAGTATGGTTTTCAGGCATTCCCGGAAATGAAGACCATTGCCACTTTCGCTGCACCCGAAGATTATGCATTGGAATCGGAAGTGATGAATGCTCATCAGAAGGCGTCTATCGGTAACTTCTTGATAAAAAAGACCATGGGACTGTATTATAAAGTTCCCGAAGACTTTGAACAACTGGTGTATTTGGGCTTGGTATTACAAGGACAAGGAATGCGTCATGGAATGGAGGCCCATCGCCGCAACCGTCCTTATTGTATGGGTACGCTTTATTGGCAGTTGAATGACAGTTGGCCGGTTGTTTCTTGGTCGAGCATCGATTATTATGGAAACTGGAAAGCCATGCACTATCAGGCAAAGAGGGCTTTCGCTCCGGTATTGGTAGATGCAATAAAAGAAGGGGATGATTTGAATATCTATGTAATGTCCGACAAGCTGGAAGCCGATAAAGATGTAACCCTTCAGTTGCGTCTGATGGATTTTGACGGAAAAGTATTAAAGAAAAAAGAGATAAAAGGGGAAGTGCCCGCTAATGCTTCTACCTTATATCATAAGGAGAAGTACGAGGGAATGACTCCTAATCCAAGGAATACTTTCTTATTGATGACACTGAAAAACAAGAAAGGAGAAGTATTGTCCGAAGAAACTTTTTATTTCAATTTCGCCAAAGACCAGGATTTGCCCAAGGCGGATATATGCTACAAGGTAAAGCAAATGGATGGAAAGTGTGAGATAACACTGTCTTCCAAACAGTTGGCAAGGGATGTGTTTATTGAAATCCCCAAGCAGTCAGATTCCAATTCCTTGACAGTATCTTCTCTTCAGGGAGCAAGGTTCTCTGATAATTTCTTCGACCTGTTGCCGGGACAAACGAAGAAAGTGGTAGTTACTTCGGAGGAACTGATGAAAGATGGAAAATTGGATATTCGTATCCATCAATTGAGTGATACTAACTAATCAATTATATATATTATGAAACATTTAATGAGCCTGGCAGGGCTGTCTGTGGCAGGTTTAATGCTTGTATCCTGCAACACACAAGTAAAAGAAGCAAATTATCAGGTTGTCCCGTTACCGCAGGAAATCTCGGTAATGGAACAGGCTGCTCCGTTCATTTTGTCGGACGGTACAAAGATTATGTATCCCGAAGGTAATGAGAGGATGCAAAAGAATGCAGAGTTTTTGGCAAGTTATATCAAAGATTTGACCGGAAAGAGCCTGAGCGTACAAGCCGGTACGGAAGGCAAGGGAATTCTTCTGCAACTGGGGGGAAGTTCGGAAAATCCTGAAGGTTATCAATTAAAAGTAACGGATGCTAATGTGGTGATATCCGGTCCGACAGAAGCCGGAGTATTTTATGGTATCCAAACTTTGCGTAAGTCTATTCCGGTGGTGCAAGGTATGGATATAGCCCTTCCTGCAGTAGAAATCAGTGACTATCCCCGTTTTTCTTATCGTGGAGCACATTTGGATGTGTCTCGTCATTTCTTCCCGGTTGACTCGGTGAAACGTTTTATTGATATGTTGGCTTTGCATAACATCAATCGTTTTCACTGGCATATCTCTGATGATCAGGGATGGAGAATTGAAATTAAGAGTCGTCCCGAATTGACAGAAATCGGTTCAAAGAGAACAGAGACTGTGATCGGACATAATACAGGTAAATATGACGGCCAGCCTTATGGTGGTTTCTATACTCAGGAAGAAGCAAAAGAAATCGTAGCTTATGCTGCCGACCGGCACATTACGGTTATTCCCGAAATCGATATGCCGGGACACATGCAGGCTGCTTTGACTGCTTATCCGGAATTGGGATGTACAGGCGGTCCGTATGAAGTATGGAAAATATGGGGTATATCGGATGATGTACTGTGTGCCGGAAATGATGAGACACTGAAGTTTATTGACGATGTGTTGGGTGAAATCATTGAGATTTTCCCATCTGAATATATTCATGTAGGTGGTGACGAATGTCCGAAAGTGCGTTGGAAGACTTGTCCGAAATGTCAGGCACGTATCAAGGCATTGGGTATAAAAGGCGATAAGAAGCATTCTGCAGAGGCTTATTTACAGAGTTTCATTATTACTCATGCAGAGAAGTTCTTGAATGATAAAGGTCGTCAGATTATAGGCTGGGATGAGATTTTGGAAGGTGGATTGGCTCCTAACTCAACTGTTATGTCATGGCGTGGCGAATCAGGTGGCATAGAGGCTGCCAAACAGCACCATGATGTAATTATGTCACCGAATACTTATCTGTATTTTGACTACTATCAGTCTAAAGATGTTGAGAATGAGCCGGAGGCCATTGGTGGTTATCTGCCCATCGAAAGAGTGTATTCTTATGAACCGATGCCTAAGTCCCTCACTCCTGAAGAACAAAAGTATATAAAAGGTGTACAGGCTAACTTGTGGACTGAATATATTCCTACTTTCAGTCAGGTAGAATATATGGAATTGCCCCGTATGGCTGCTCTGGCAGAAGTGCAATGGACAATGCCTGCGAAGAAGAATTATGAAGACTTCTTGAAACGTTTGCCTGGATTGGTAGATGTATATGATGTATATAAGTATAATTATGCTACTCATGTATTTGATGTAAATGCTGTTTTCACTCCTAATCCGCAGGATGGAACATTGGATGTGACTTTGTCCACTATTGATAATTGTCCGATTTATTACACGTTGGATGGTAGTGAACCGACCGCAGCATCGGCACAGTATACAGAACCTTTGAAACTCAAAGAAAACTGTACTTTCCAAGCTGTGGCAGTTCGTCCTACAGGAAACAGTCGCATTGTGAAAGAGGATATAGCTTTCAACAAGGCAAGCATGAAGCCTGTTACTATGTTGCAACCGGTAAATAAACAATATGAATTTAACGGCGCTCCCACTTTGGTAGATGGATTGAAAGGTAATGGAAATTACAAGACAGGACGTTGGATTGCTTTCTATAAAAATGATATGGAGGCAGTGATTGATCTGAAAGAACCGACCGAAATTCAAAGTGCTTCTATTTCTACCTGTGTAGAAAAGGGTGACTGGGTATTTGATGCCCGTGCTCTTTCTGTAGCGGTATCCGAAGACGGTCAGAACTTTAAAGAAGTTGCTTCGGAAAAATATCCGGCCATGAAGCAGGATGACAAAAACGGAGTATTTAACCATACTTTGACATTCTCACCGGTTACAGCCCGTTATGTCAAAGTGACTGCTTTGACGGAACATAGTATTCCTGCCTGGCACGGTGGTAAAGGAAATCCTGCTTTTCTGTTTGTAGATGAGATTTCGTTGAACTGATTAATTCATAGCTTGTGTGACGAAGAAACAACTATATGGAAAATTGCTGGCTGTATTAGTGGGTGGCTTATTGGTATGCAGTGCATGTCACCACACTGATACGTCAGGTGCTGAAATATCTCTTGAGAAAATGAACGGCTTCCCTTCGGGGAATGCCGCTTTTCTCAAGGGAGTTTCTGCTTTATATGCAGGAATAACAGAAGACCGTTTAATAATGGCAGGTGGATGTAATTTCCCGGATATTCCTGTTGCCGATGGCGGAAAAAAGGTTTTTTATAATGAAGTTTATGCTACACCTTTATCATCAGATACAGCCTTCCGGTGGAAGCAAGTTGGCTTTTTGCCTGTAGCATCGGCGTATGGAGTAACTATTTCTACACAAAAAGGGTTAATTTGTGTTGGAGGAACTACTGCTGATGGTAGTATATCTGATGTATTTCTTTTATCTTTGCAAGAAGACGTCTTGGTAACTGACACTTTACCTTCTTTACCCATGACTATCGATAATATGGCAGGTGCTTTAATAGGTGATTTGCTTTATATCGTAGGAGGAAACGTTAATGGTGTTCCCTCTGCGGATATGTATTCGCTTGATTTGTCAAATATGGATAAAGGATGGCAGAAAGAGCCCGGTGTGCCCGGCGAGCCGAGAGTTCAACCGGTGTGCGCGGCACAAGGGGGAAAACTTTATGTTTGGGGAGGCTTTGCCCCGGCAGCAGATGGGCGCGAAGCAACCTTGTCTGTGGACGGTTATGTATATTCGCCCGAGACGAGAGTATGGACTTCGGTAGCGACTCCGGTCGATAAAGAAGGAAAAAGCATTTCATTGGGAGGTGGAGCAGCCGTTCCTTGGGGAGAAGAAGCCATTTTATGTATTGGCGGTGTCAACAAGGATATATTCCTGAAAGCTTTGCAGGGCACTTATTCGGGAAAAGAATATCTGTCACATCCGGCGGAGTGGTATCAGTTCAATAAGAATCTGTTGCTTTATTATCCTGCAAAAGATGAATGGAGCTCTTTGGGCGAATATGAACAGGGAGCACGTGCAGGAGCTGCTTTGGTTGCTGACGGAGTTTATGCTTATATAATTAATGGTGAATTGAAACCGGGTATTCGTACCAATGAAATAAATAGAATTAAAGAGAATAGAAAATGAGGAAACTTACACTATTGGCAAGTGTGGCGGTGAGCCTGTTGCTGGCGGGTTGCGCCAAGGAACAGAAAGAGACACTTTCTGTGATTCCCGTTCCATTGAGTGCAGACTTGCAGAAGGGTGCTTTTCAATTGAATGATCAAACAAAATTATGGATAGATGCACCTCAGGAGGATAAAACGAGACTGGCAGATTATATCGCCGGCTCTCCTTTTCAATTGGATGCTGCTTTGGAAGAAGTAGTCGACAATGTTGTCATTCTTCAACAAGTAGACCGTTTGCCGGATATTACTTCGTCCGAAGGATATGTGCTGGAAGTAACTCCGAAGCAGGTGAAAATCCGGGCTGCTTCGGGTGCGGGACTTTTTTATGGTGTGCAGACATTCCTGCAAATGGTGAATGAAAAAAAGGAATTACCGGTAGGAACCGTTACCGATGAGCCGCGCTTTGCCTATCGTGGTATGATGCTCGATGTTTCCCGTCATTTCTTTGATGTGAATTTTGTGAAGAAGCAGATTGATGCTTTTGCCTATTACAAACTGAACCGTCTCCATTTACATCTGACTGATGCGGCAGGATGGCGTATTGAAATAGATAAATATCCCCGTCTTACTGAGTTTGCTGCGTGGCGTGAATTCCCCACCTGGAAAGAGTGGTGGAACAATGGTCGCCAATACAGTGAAGAAGGTAGTGAGAATGCTTATGGAGGTTATTACACCAAAGAGGATATCCGTGAATTGGTAGCTTATGCCGAATCTCGTTATATAACTATCATTCCTGAAATAGAAATGCCGGCACATTCGGAAGAAGTATTGACTGCTTATCCCGAACTGTCCTGTACACATGAACCCTATAAGCAGGCTGATTTCTGTGTGGGCAATGAAAAGACTTTTGAGTTTCTGGAAAATGTACTGACGGAAGTGATGGAATTATTCCCGTCCGAATATATCCATATTGGTGGAGACGAGGCAGGTAAAGCATCTTGGCCGACTTGTAAGTTATGCCAGGCACGGATGAAAAAAGAAGGTCTGAAAGATGTGAATGAATTGCAGAGTTATTTGATTCATCGCATTGAAGTATTTCTGAATGGCCATAACCGTAAACTGTTGGGCTGGGATGAAATTCTTGAAGGAGGACTGGCGCCTAATGCTACAGTCATGTCATGGCGTGGAACGGAAGGAGGTATGAAAGCAGTGGAATCCGGTCATAAGGCTATTATGACTCCGGGTGAATTCTGTTATTTTGATTCTTATCAAGATGCACCGGATTCGCAGCCCGAGGCTATCGGAGGCTATCTGCCTTTATCCAAAGTCTATTCGTTCAATCCTGTTCCTGATACATTAAGTGCCGAAAAGGTGGGACTGGTGTATGGTGTGCAGGCAAATCTGTTTACAGAATATATTCCGACACCCGAGCATGCTGAAATGATGATTTATCCCCGTGTTCTTGCATTGGCGGAAGTGGCCTGGAGTGCACCGTCAAAGAAGAATTATGAAGACTTCCATGTACGGGCTTTAAAAGCAGTGGAAGAATTGAAAAAATCCGGTTATAATTCTTTTGAACTTAAGAACGAAATCGGTAATCGTCCCGGAGCTGATAAGCCGGTGGAACATTTGGCAGTAGGGAAAAAAGTGACTTATGGTCTTGATGCGGCTTATTATCCCGGATATGCTGCGGGGGGAGATACGGCCTTGGTCGATGGTGTCCGTGGCGGATGGACCTATGGTGATAAGCGTTGGCAAGGTTTCATTGACAAGAAAAGAATGGATATTACGATTGATTTGGAAAAAGAAACGGAACTTCATTTTATCGGTGCAGACTTTATGCAGGTCTGCGGACCGGAGGTATTTATGCCTGCCGAAGTGATAATTTCTATATCCGATGATGGTAAAGATTTTACAGAATTGAAGCATATCGAGCATAAAGTAGTGAAAGATGATAAGGTAACTTTTACTAATTTTGGTTGGGAAGGTAATGCAAAGGGACGTTATGTACGTTATCAGGCAACTTCCGGCGAGTTTGGTGGCTTCTTGTTTACAGATGAAGTTGTAATTAAATAAATGACTATGATACGAAAACTGAGTATTTTGACCGGTGCCGCATTGTTTTCTTTGCTGACTGCAATGGCGCAAAAAGAACCGGCCGATTATGTAAATCCTTTTGTGGGGACTACTAATTATGGGACAACTAATCCCGGTGCGCTTTGTCCGCAGGGAATGATGTCGGTCACACCTCTCAATGTGTTGGGGGCTGTTCCCGAAAATAAGATTAACAAGGATAGTACCTGGTGGTCTACTCCTTACGAGTTTAATAATAAGTATATGACGGGATTTGCTCATGTCAACCTGAGTGGTGTGGGTTGCCCCGAATTAGGCTCTTTGTTGCTGATGCCGACCACCGGAAAGCTGAATGTTGATTTTAATACTTACGGAAGTGTGTACAGCAATGAATCGGCTACTCCCGGCTATTATACCAATGTATTGGATAAGTATAATGTGAAGTGCGAAGTGACTGCTACTCCCCGCACCAGTATGGCACGTTTCACTTTTCCGGCAGGACAAAGCAATATCTTATTAAATTTGGGTGAAGGCTTGACAAACGAGAGTGGTGCTACAGTGCGTTTTGTCAATGACCGTGAGATTGAAGGAACCAAATTGCTGGGTACTTTTTGTTATAATCCGCAAGCTGTATTCCCGATATATTTTGTGATGCGCATTAATAAAGTTCCGGCAAAGCGCGGCTACTGGAAAATGATGCGTCCGATGGGTGTGGAAGCACAGTGGGATGACACGGCAGGCAAGTATAAACTTTACACTTCCTATACAAAGGAAATGAGTGGTGACGATGTCGGTGCATGGTTTACTTTTGACTCGACAGTGAGCGAAACGATAGAAGTCAGCATGGGGGTATCCTTTGTGAGCATTGAAAATGCACGTTTGAATCTGGAAAAGGAGCAACCGTTCGGAACCACCTTTGACAAGCTGCGTGCCGAAGCGCGTAAGATGTGGAATGATGACCTTTCACGTGTCACAGTCAAAGGCGGAACTGAAGAACAAAAAGGAGTATTCTATACAGCCATGTATCATACCCTTATTCATCCGAATATCCTTCAGGACGTTAGCGGTCAATATCCGCAGATGGAAGGCGATAAGATTCTGACTACCAACCGTAATCGTTATACTGTATTTTCATTGTGGGATACATACCGCAACGTACACCAACTGATGACATTAGTGTATCCTGAGCGCCAGATGGATATGATTCATACCATGCTCGGCATGTATAAGGAACATGGATGGTTTCCCAAATGGGAACTTTACGGACGTGAGACACTGACAATGGAAGGCGATCCTTCTATTCCGGTTATCGTGGACAGTTGGATGAAAGGTCTTCAGGACTTCGACATCAACTTGGCATATAAAGGAATGTATAAGTCGGCCACTACCCCGGGTAAGGATAACCTGATGCGCCCGGATAATGATGACTATATGGCAAAGGGATATGTGCCGATGGAAAGCCAATATGATAATTCTGTTTCACATGCCCTGGAATATTATGTGGCAGATTATGCGTTGTCTACTTTGGCTGAAGAATTGGGAAAGAAAGAAGATGCCAAGTTGTTCCGCAAACGTTCCATGGGTTATAAGAATTATTTCTGCAAAGAGTTTGGTACTCTTCGTCCCATTACGAAGGAAGGCAGGTTTTATGAACCGTTCGATCCCAAAGAAGGAGCAAACTTTGCACCCAGTCCCGGTTTCCATGAAGGAAATGCATGGAATTACACATTCTTTGTTCCTCATGATATTAAAGGGCTGACAAAATTGATGGGCGGTGACAAGAAGTTCGTAGATAAGCTGCAAAGTGTGTTCGATGAAGGAAATTATGATCCCGCCAACGAACCCGACATTGCTTATCCGTACTTATTCAGCCGTTTCAAAGGCGAAGAATGGCGTACCCAGAAATTGGTAAAAGAGTTGTTGGCCAAACACTTTACTACCAAACCCGACGGTATTCCCGGAAATGATGATACAGGTACTATGTCTGCATGGGCTATCTTCAGCATGATGGGATTGTATCCTGATTGTCCCGGTGTACCCGAATATACATTAACTACTCCGACTTTTGATGAGGTAACTATTAAGCTTGACCCTGAATATTGGGGTAAAGATAAACTGGTTATCAAAAAAGAAGGCCATGGAGATTACATCAAGGAAATCAGATTAGGAAATAAGAAAGTGAACAAATACCTTATTTCTCATGATGACTTGATAAAGGCGGGAGAGATTACTTTTGTTGTTACAGACCATATCAATAAATAAGAAAAACTATGAATACTAAACGATTTTTATGTGCCGCATTGGGAGCTATCTGTTCCCTTGCTTTCATGCAAGCGCAGGTAAGAACCGAGCAGACCTTTGAAAAAGGGTGGAAGTTCACTCGTGAAGACAATGCAGACTTTGCGAAGCCCGGATTTAATGATGCCAAGTGGCAGAATGTCACCGTCCCTCACGACTGGGCTATCTACGGGCCATTCAGTATAAATAATGATAAGCAGGAGATGGCAATTACCCAGGACGGACAAACAGAAGCAATGGAACATGCCGGACGTACCGGCGGGCTTCCTTTTGTGGGAACAGGGTGGGATCGTCTCAATTTTGATGCTCCTTCTTTTTAGAAAGGCAAGAAAGCTACATTGATATTTGACGGTGCCATGAGTCATGCCCGTGTATATATCAACGGACAAGAGGCAGGATACTGGCCTTATGGCTATAATTCATTTTATGTGGATGCCACTCCTTATCTGAAACCGGGAGAGAAAAACGAACTGGCAGTCCGCCTGGAAAACGAACGTGAATCTTCACGCTGGTATCCCGGGGCAGGATTGTATCGCAATGTACATTTGGTGGTGACAGAAGATGTACATATTCCCACATGGGGAACGGTTATCACAACTCCCGTTGTAGAGGACGGTTTCGCAAGAGTTAATGTGAAGACCGATTTAGTGATGCCTGAAGGAAAAAACGTCGGTAATTACCGTATTGTAACTGAAATTCTGAACCCCGAAGGAAAGAGAATTTCTTCGGATGACAGACCGGGAGATAAACTGGACGGGAATTTCTTTAATCAGAATTTTGTTGTGTACCGTCCTTCTTTATGGTCACCTGAAAATCCGGCATTGTATACCGCAGTTTCCAAAGTATACGATGGAGAGACATTGAAGGATGAATATACGACTCGTTTTGGTATCCGTACATTGGAGATTATCCCTGACAAGGGCTTCTTCCTGAATGGTAAACTGACAAAATTCAAAGGCGTTTGTAATCACCATGATTTAGGTCCTTTGGGAGGAGCGGTAAATGATGCGGCCATCCGCCGCCAAATCCGTATCTTGAAGGATATGGGCTGTAACGCCATCCGTACTTCTCACAATATGCCTGCTCCTGAACTGGTAGAGGCGTGTGATGAAATGGGTATGATGTTGATGCCGGAATCATTTGATGAATGGAAATCGGCAAAAATGGCGAATGGCTATCACAAGATATTCGATGAGTGGGTTGAGAAAGACCTGGTAAATCTTATTCGTCACTATCGCAATAATCCGAGTGTTGTGATGTGGTGTATCGGTAATGAAGTGCCCGACCAATGGAATGGAAATAACGGACCTAAACTTTCACGTATGTTGCAGGATATCTGTCATCGCGAAGACCCGTCCCGTCCGGTCACTCAGGGTATGGATGCTCCAGATGCTGTAGTCAACAATAATATGGCGGCTACTATGGACATAGCCGGATTCAATTATCGTCCTCACAAGTATCCCGAAAACTATAAGAAGCTGCCGCAACAGATTGTTTTGGGCAGTGAGACTGCTTCTACTGTCAGCTCTCGCGGTGTGTATAAATTCCCTGTGACGCGTCAGGCCATGAAGAAGTATGACGACCATCAGTCTTCATCATACGATGTGGAACACTGCGGATGGTCTAACTTGCCCGAAGACGACTGGATTTGGCATGATGACAAACCATGGGCTATCGGAGAATTTGTATGGACAGGTTTTGATTATCTGGGCGAGCCGACACCTTATTATACTGATTGGCCCAGTCACTCTTCTTTATTTGGCATCATTGACCTTGCCGGTCTGCCGAAAGACCGTTACTATCTCTACCGCAGCCATTGGAATAAGGATGAAGAGACTCTTCATATCCTTCCTCATTGGACATGGCCGGGACGGGAAGGCGAAGTTACTCCGATTTTTGTCTATACCAACTATCCTTCGGCAGAAGTGTTTATCAACGGTAAGAGTCAGGGTAAGCGTACCAAAGACTTGAGCGTTACTCCTGAAAATAGTGCTGATTCAGCATCTACAGCCAACTTTAAACGTCAGCAACGTTATCGCCTGATGTGGATGGATACGAAGTATGAACCGGGAACAGTAAAAGTAGTGGCTTATAATGACAAAGGAGAAGCAGTTGCCGAAAAGGAAATTCACACTGCCGGCAAGCCCGACCATATCGAACTGGTAGCCGACCGTAACGAAATCAAGGCAGATGGTAAGGACTTGTCATTTGTAACTGTAAGAGTAGTAGACAAGGACGGTAATTTGTGCCCTGATGCTCAACATCTTATCAAATATTCGGTGAAAGGGGCAGGAACTTATCGTGCCGGAGCTAATGGCGACCCTACATCAATAGAGCTTTTCCATCTTCCACAGATGAAAGTTTTCAATGGAATGATGACCGCCATTGTCCAAAGTACCGATAAGCCGGGCGAAATAACATTGACTGCAACCGGTAAAGGACTTAAATCAGGTAAATTGGTTTTAATGAGTAAGTAAAGAGATTTGTTTAAATTCCCTCTATCTGTGCCCCGCTTGATTTTATTAAGCGGGGCTTTTTATATTAAAATAGTTAGAAAATAATTCGGGATATCTGCAGTTAGCTCTGAAAAAGTTGCTAAATTTGTTCCCATATTTAATATGATGTTTAGAAATCTTAATATTTTATTACTATATTATGTTGACCCAAATCATAAACGCGAAGATACTTACCCCTCAGGGATGGTTAAAGGACGGTTCGGTCCTGATGCGTGACAACAAAATTTTAGAAGTAACAAATTGTGACCTGGCTGTTATCGGAGCTGAACTGATTGACGCCAAAGGTATGTATGTAGTTCCCGGCGGTGTGGAAATCCACGTTCATGGCGGTGGTGGCGGAGACTTTATGGAAGGTACCGAAGAGGCTTTCCGTACAGCTGTTAACGCCCACATGAAACACGGTACTACCAGTATTTTCCCAACTCTTTCTTCATCTACCGTGCCGATGATTGAAGCGGCTGCCGAAACCTGTACCAAGCTGATGGCAGAGCCTGACAGTCCGATACTTGGTCTTCATCTTGAAGGACATTACCTTAACATGAAGATGGCAGGCGGCCAGATGCCTGAAAACATAAAAGACCCGGATCCGAAGGAATATATCCCTATTGTAGAGAAGTGGGGCTGTATCAAGCGTTGGGATGCTGCACCCGAATTGCCGGGTGCCATGCAGTTTGGTAAGTATATCACAGGAAAAGGCATCTTGGCTTCTGTGGCACATA
>OGLS01000843.1_pt1 | contig 23968 bp, 23 predicted proteins | sample 1572881 | NCBI WGS metagenome assembly OGLS01 (sample SAMEA2582013, study PRJEB24529) | metagenome | biome: Human gut stool | place: China | collected 2011
TCCGCCTGCTGGGCACCTGGGACATCACCACCATCCGCGCCAGCATGGGCATGTATCTGCTGTGCAAGGCCATCCACGAGCAGACCGATGTCCGTGTCCTGCTGACGGGCGAGATCTCCGATGAGCTGTTCGGCTACAAGTACACCGACTATGCCCCCACCGCCGACGCCTTCCAGCAGGAGAGCCAGAAGCACATCCGCGAGCTTTATATGTACGATGTCCTCCGCGCCGACCGCTGCATCTCCTCCAACAGCATTGAGGCCCGTGTGCCCTTCGGCGACCTGGACTTCGTCCGCTACGTGATGGCCATTGACCCCGAAAAGAAGCTGAACAGCTACGGCAAGGGCAAGTACCTGCTGCGCAAAGCCTTCGAGGGCGACTGGCTGCCGCCGGAGATCCTGTGGCGTGAAAAGGCCGCCTTCTCCGACGCCGTGGGCCACAGCATGGTGGACGACATCAAGGAGTATACCGAGAGCCTTTACACCGACGAGGAGTTCCAGCTCCGCCGGGCAAACTATTCGGCCCACTGCATGCCGTTCACCAAGGAGAGCCTGTTCTACCGCGAGATCTTCGAGAAATACTACCACGACCAGAGCCGCACCATCGTCGATTTCTGGATGCCCAACAAGGCATGGCCCGGCTGCAACGTCAACGACCCCTCCGCCCGTGTGCTGGCAAACTACGGCGCATCGGGGGTGTGATTTTTTATTTTTGCTCTAGATGCAACAATTTTGCATCTAGAGTTTTTTTGTGCAAACAAATAAGTTCAAAGAATTTTAGCAAATTCTAACAAGATTGATTTCAAAAAACAGCGGCCGCTTTCCAATTTGGAAAACTGCCGCTGTTTTGCTTTTTCTGCGTCTTGCACATCTGCTCCCAACATGCTACGCATTGTGCAGAAGGAAGCGTTCCCCAGCACTTTGCTGGAACGTCAAGTCACTTTTTGTTGTGCTAAGGTGTCCCGGAATTCCTTCCATAGGCCGCTGCGCCCGGTCAAACGGTCCGCTGTTTCCTCGCCGAAGGTGAGTTTCAGCTTTTGATAGGCTTCCCGCAGATTGACCGGCCGGGACGTGGTGTTATGTGCATCCGATGCTACCACATCAATGACACCGCTGCTCAGCCAGCGTTCCACCCGCCGCCGCTTCCAGAAGCTGCCCGGCTCCAGCACCGTGGAACCGTTCATCTGGCAGGCCACAGGATACCGGGCCTTCAGCTTTTCCAGCAGGCCCCGCGATTCCAGGCAACGGTAGCGCTCCACATGGGCCATCAGAATGGAGTAGCCGCACACAGCCACTTCTTCCAGCCCGTTTTCCAGCTCTTTGGCGGAAGTCTGCGGTAAAAACTCCATCAGCACCCAATCCGTACCGGCCAGCGTGGGCAGGCCGTTTTCTCTGGCCGCATCCCGCAGCATGGGGTTGTACAGCAGCTCCGCACCGGGGTACAGCCGCAATCCATACCCCTGCTGTTGACAATAGGCCTGCGCTGCATCCAGGTGGCGCTGGTAGCGCTCCTGTGGAAAGGCCTCCAGGCCCGGTGTCGCGTGGGTGGTGGCTACCAATGTGGTGATGCCGTTGGCAACAGCTGCGTCCAGCATCGCCCGCATCTGTTCTTCCGTGCGGGCACCATCGTCCACTCCATAGACCACATGCGTATGCAGATCTAAAAACTGTTCTGTCATGGGTTCAGCTCTTCTTTTCTTCTGCCTCTTTTTCGTAGGCCTTGTAATAACTGGAATAATGCGATTTGTAATAATACTTCTTGTTGGCAAAGCCCTCGTAATCCACCTGATTGAGGATGGTGCCGAGGATGGGACAGCCCGTTTGTTCCAACTGGTTTTTTGCGTCGATCAGCTCCTGCCGGTGGACCTGATTGTAGCTCACCACCAGCAGAATGCCATCGCAGACCTTTGCGATCTCCGCAGCATCAATGACCACGCCCACCGGAGCCGCATCCACGATCACGTAATCGTACTGCTCTGCCAGTCCATCCAGCAGGTTCTGAAACCGCTCAGAGCTCAGCAGCGGGATGGGATTCAGCAGTTCGTGGCCCATAGGGATAAAGTCCATGCCCGGAACGTTGGTGTGGAACAGGACTTCCTCCTTTTCGGCAATGCCGGCCAGATAGTGAGACAGGCCCTGCTTTTTGGAACCCGGCGCAAACTGCACCCCATAAACAGTGGTGATCATGCTCCGCCGCAGGTCCGTATCCACCAGGACCACCCGCTTGCCTCGCTCTGCCAGCTTCCGGCACAGCGTAATGCTGGTAAAGCTCTTGCCCTCGGATGCGTGGGAACTGGTAAGCATGATCTTTTTGATATTCCGACCCAAAAAGGAAACATTGGTGGAAAGGGTGTTGAAGGCCTCATTGACCGGGTAGCTCAACTGGGGAAGTTTTCGAAATTCAAGTCTGTTCACAGCGTTTTCCCTCCCGGCAACTTCAGGCCGATCTGCTTGTCTGCCCTCTGGTGTTTTGGCTCATCGCCCTTTTCCAGCGGGATCACCGCCATCGTCACCAGGCCGGTGTATTTCTTGATGTCCTCCGTCGTCTTGTAGGTATCGTCCAGCAATGTCATCACAACAACGACACCCGCACTGACCACAAAGCCCAGCAATGCTCCCAGCAGGATGCTTTTGGTCTTGTTCGGGCTGACCGGCTCCGTAGGAACCAGTGCTGTGGACATGATAGAGATCTTGTCCGTTGCCATCTTTTTAGCAATGTAGTCCTGCACCACGGTAACATACTCATTGGCGATGTCTGCTGCTTCCTGCGCAGACTCCGACGTCACGGTGATCTCCACCATCCGGGTGTTGGAGGCATTGGTCACAGAGAGCATCTTATCCAGCTGGCTGTAGGTATAGGGCAGGTCCAGGTTGGAGATCACCTTCTCCTGCACCTCCCACATATGAAAGACCTGGATATAGTCATCGGTCAGAGCCGTGCCGATCTGCAGATCGGAGATGTTGATGTCCGAGTCTTTCTGGCTGATGACGTAAATGGTAGACGACGCCTGATACTTGGGCGTCACAAAAAACAGCACCCCAATGGCTGCGATCAGGGCGCAGGCCACGGTTGCTGCTGCAAGCAGCTTCCATTTACTCAGCAGCGCATAAAACAGCTCCAGGAGGTCAATGGTCTCCTCGTCTCCATTGCCGGGCTGGGGCGAATTCACCTTATTGGGGGGTGGCATTTGGTATTCTGACATAGTTTTGTTCTCCCTTTGATTTATTCTGAAGCAGAAAGAAAGCAGTGGCAGCAAATGCCACTGCCTTCTGTAAACCTACAAAAGGTACTTTCTCAAACTCAGACCTTTGCAGTCTTCTTGGTCGCGACCACGGAACGCCTCCTGACGTTCCATGCGGCTGGCGTTGGTCCCATCTCCGACCGTCATCCGGCTGCGGACAAAGGTCTCGGCCTGGTCCCCATGCAGCGTCAGGGTCGTGCCCTTGGTCATTGCAGGGTCTATGGAGGAGAAATCATCCTCCAATGTCACGGTGACACCGCCTGCCAGATCGTTCAGCTCCGAGATGCCATCCATGTTCATGGCCACGTAAAAATCAATGGATTCTCCCAGCAGAAGACCTTCCACTGCCTCACGGGCATACTCGCAGCTTTCCTCCTTGCCATCGCCGAAGCCATGCGCAAGGCTGATCTGCATCTCTTTGGTGCCGATGGGGCTGCCAAGGTAGCCCAGCACGGTGCATTCTGTCATGGTATCCCGGTCGATCTTCAACTGACGGATGACCTGGCGTTCCGGATCGATGACGATCAGCCGCTGGAAATCTCCCTGGCCGCCTTGGTAAGCGCCCTCGCTCTCCACAGCACTGTCATGGTCCACGCCCATCACAAGGATGGAGGTCAGCCCCTCCCGGCGCTGGTATGTGACGCCGTTGTACTCCTGCGTTTCCACCGCTTCCGTCTGGGTCAGATCCCCGCGTGCTTCTTCAACGCTCCTGGTCTCCAGCCAGCGTCCCCCTGCATACAGGATCACACCCAGCAGAAGGATACCTGCCGCAATGACCAGGATCAGCCACTTTGCTTTTCCTGCCTGGTCATATCGTTTCAAAAAGTTTTTCCCCTCCTCAGGGTACAATGACATCCGAGGTATAAAGCCTCTCTCATAAGATACCATCTTTTATAGCCGTCTGTCAATGTTTTCCTCCATGTTTTTTCATTTTTATCCCCCCCCCCCCCGCAAAAATATGAAACGCATACAAAAATCATTTTCTTTATGATTTATATCCATCATTCTGAGTTTTTTTGCATCGGGAGATCCTTATGAAATGCTGTTTCTGGCACAACAAAGGAGCGCCCCCGCACGAAGTAGCTTCTGTGCGGAGACGCTCCTTGTTATTCCCTTATTTGTTGCTCAGGCATCCGAGCGGGAGAAGGCATTCTTCATAGTGCAGCTCAGTTCAAAGAGGACCTTGTCCAGCGTATCGGCGGCGCGGGCCTTCAGCTCTCTGGCGATGGCCTCGTTGGCCTCCGTGCGCAGGGCGGCACGGCGGGCCGGGTCGGCCTCCTGGGCCTGTTTTTCGTCGTAGGCGTTCAGCAGGGCGCGTGTGGCGGAGAGGACGCCCTCCTCGTAGCGCTCGACATGGAAGATGGACTTGCCGTAAGCGGCATCGGCCATGGCAGCGATCATCCGGCTGACCCAGTAGAAGCTCTCGGTGGAGACTTCGCCAGTGGTGCAGGCGAGGTAGGCCGGGGTGGTGTCCACATTGGCATAGAACGGCACCATCGTGTTGAAGGCGTTGGACGCATAGGCGATCCACTCCACCGTGCGGAACTCCTCCGGCAGATCCGGGCGCATCTGGGTCAGCGCCATGAAGCTGTTGCGGTTGATGCCGATCGTACGGTAGGCACCCTTGCTCTTCGGGTCGCCATAGGCGGCATACGGGTCATACGGTGTGCCCTGATAGTGCGAAGACAGCAGGTATTTCACGTCTTCCGGTGTGATCTTCCGCTCCGGGACCATGCACCAGGGCAGGTCGTCCGAATGCGGGGTATAGTCTGCATCGGGGCCTTCCCAGACCCAGGTGTTGGGGTTCAGATACCGCAGCATGAACCAGGCGCGCGGTGTGTTATACACATGGTCGGCGTCGTCGTGGCTGCCGAAGGCATCGCGCGGGTTGAAGCTGCCGTCCAGCGAGAGGTCGAGGTGGTGCTTGTCCACAAAGGCCTTCAGGTCGTCCGAGCACATGTAGTTTTCCTGTGCGCCGCAGGCGTCGGCAAAGTCGAAGCTGTCGATGCCGAGCTGGTTGGGCATCACGACATAGCTGTCGTCCGGCACACGGCGAGCCATCCAGTGGTGGCCGCCGATGGTCTCCAGCCACCAGATCTCGTTCACATCCTGAAACGCGATGCCGTTCATCTCATAGGTGCCGTACGTCCGGAGCAGCTCGCCCAGGCGCACCACGCCCTCGCGGGCCGTGCGGATATAAGGCAACACGAGGCAGACGATGTCCTCCTCGCCAATGCCGCCGGGCACTTCCGGCCGTTCCCCTTTGGCGGGCTGGTACACCACCAGCGGATCTGCACCCAGAACGCGCGGGTTGGACGTGATGGTCTCGGTAGCCGTCATGCCCACATGGGCCGCATTGACACCCGCTGCCGCCCAGATGCCCTCGCCTTCCACCGCGTTGGGCATGGCCGTCATCCGCAGCGCATGGCCGGGCAGCGGCACCTCCACATGGGAGATCACCGACCGATAGACGGCCGGGTGCTCCTCCGGCTGCACGACCACGAACTTTTTGGCCGTGAAATGCCCCGAACCCGAATCGTCGTTGCGGGCGACCATGGTGGAGCCATCGTATGATGCGTTTTTGCCGACTAAAATTGTAGTACAAGCCATTGTTCTGTCCTCCGAAATTGTTTCCTTGTCTTTTCGGTTTGCCGAGGCTATTGTAAGCCTTTTTGGGGGAAAAGGCAAGATTTTTTGAGAAGGGAGCGTGGAAGTACGATTTATGGGACATAACAGAATTTATACTGAAATTATAGGAAGGATGCCAATTGACAACAACTTCCATTTCTCGTATGGTAACGGTATCCTATCGTTCAGGAGGGCTCTCTTATGAAGCTGCTCGCGCACATCAGTGATGACAAGACCCGCACACAGACCATCGAAGAACACCTGATCAGCACGGCTGCACTGGCCGGAAACTTTGCCGCAGCGTTTGGCGCACAAGCAGAAGCAGCGTATACCGCCCTGCTTCATGACATCGGAAAATATAGCGCTGGTTTCCAGCAACGCTTGCAGGGAGGCCCGCCCGTTGACCACTCCACTGCTGGAGCCAAGGCCGCGATCCAGGACGGAAACATTCCCGCCGCGCTGGCCATTGCCGGACATCACAGTGGCATCCCCGACCTCGGAAATCCGCATGATACTGCCGACGAAAGCACATTGGTCGGCCGCTCCAAGCGGCGGATCGAAGATTGCTCCCAGTGGAAACAGGAGATCTCCCCTGCCAAAGCCGCTCTGCCGCCGTGGCTGCTCCGCCAGCCGGACAACCTGACCATGGCCTTTTTCACCCGGATGCTCTACTCCAGCCTGGTCGATGCCGATTTCATCGACACCGAGACCTTCATGGACGGTAAAGCAGCCCCGCGTGGGATGGGGGAACCACTTTCCGCTCTGCTGGAAAAAGTCCGGGCACAGGCCAAACGCTACCTTGACAGCCCTGCCGCTTCCCCTGTCGCGCAGGAGCGGAACAAAGTACTGCGGGCCTGCATGGAACAGGGTACTCATGCACCACAGGGGCTTTATACGCTCACAGTTCCCACGGGCGGTGGCAAAACCTTCGCGTCCCTCGCCTTTGCGCTGGAACATGCTGTGGCACAAAAGCCGCAGATGGAGCGCATCATTTACGTCATCCCCTACACTTCCATTATCGACCAGACGGCGCAGACGTTCGCAGATCTTCTGGGAGAAGACAATGTGCTGGCCCACTTTTCCGGTGTAGACTACAAGCTGACCGAAAAAGACGACCTGACACCTGCTCAGTACCGGAAACTGCTTTCCAGCGAAAACTGGGACGCTCCCATCGTGGTGACGACCGCTGTGCAGTTCTTCGAATCCCTCTACGCCAACCGCAGCAGCCGGTGCCGCAAACTGCACAACATTGCCAACAGTGTCATTCTTTTTGATGAAGCACAGACGTTCCCTACCGATTACCTGAAGCCCTGCGTTTCCGCCATCGCACAGCTGGTCCAGCACTACCACACTACCGCCGTTCTCTGCACCGCAACGCAGCCCGCCTTGACGCCGCTGCTTCAGGAGCTTGCCCCTGGCCTGACCGCAAAAGAACTCAGCCCCGACCCGGCTCACCTCTATGAAGTCCTTCGCCGCGTGACCCGGCAAGATCTGGGCACCCTCTCCGCTGAGGCCCTCTGCGCACAGCTTTCGTCTGCCGAACAGGTGCTCTGTGTGGTCAACCGGCGCAAGACCGCCCAGGATCTGTTTGCACAGCTCCCCGCCGAAGGCAGCTACTGCCTGACCACCTTCCTCTGTGCCGCTGACCGCCGCCGACAGTTGGACGAGATCCGCCAACGGCTCAAGGCGGGGCTTCCCTGCCGGGTCGTCTCCACCTCCTTGATCGAAGCAGGCGTCGATGTGGACTTTCCGCTCGCCTACCGTGAAACCGCGGGGCTGGACTCCCTGCTCCAGACCGCCGGGCGCTGCAACCGGGAGGGCAGACGCGACCCGAAAAAAAGCATCGTTGCTTCTTTCCAGCTGGAAGGTCTGGCACCGCTCCCCATGCTTTCGCAGAATGTCAACGCCATGAATGCCACCGAGCGGGCCTACGACCTGCTCGACACACCGGATGCCATTCACAGCTATTTTGAATCCTTCTATCGCACCCGTGCAACACTTGACAAACAGAACATTCTGGACGCTTTTCAGCATGGTATCAAGGGATGTCAGTTTCCCTTTGCACAGGTTGCCGGAAAGTTCCACCTCATTGATAACCACACTTACACGATCTATCTTCCCATTGAGGAAGGTGCCGACCTCTGCGCATCGCTTCGCGGCGGACACATCAGCCGTGCTCAGCTCCGCCGCCTGGGCATTTACAGCGTAGAATGCTATGAAAAGCAGTTCCGTTCGCTGGACGCCGCCGGTGCATTGGAACGTTCTCCGGATTTCCCCGATGATTCCGCCATCCTCGCTGATCCAGACTTGTACAGCCGCAAGACCGGCCTTTCGATGGAGATCGAAGAAGGTAGGGCGATCATCCTCTGAAAAGGAAAAAGCAGCAGAGCACGCGACTCCACTGCTTTTCCCTCTAGGCTTTACAAATCTCCTAAATATTTCAATCCACATTCCCATCAGTTTCTTCAAAACTGGCAGAATGACCAAATTTATTATAGTAGATTTTACTATGTACCGCAAGGTTTTTGCAGAAAGTCCTTGATTTCCATTTTTACCCATGTTATAATCAGGGCCAGAAGATATAATTTACATATCTCTTAAATGAAATCGAGACAAAGAGGTGGTTGCAATGGGCAAATTCGATGTTCGCCTGAAAGTCCGACAACCGTTTGAAAGGAGGTGATGCGCATGTCCATGCGCATTGAAGTCTGGGGACCCTATGGATGCTTCTCCCGGCCCGAAATGAAGACCGAACGTGTCAGTTACGACATCATCACGCCGTCGGCCGCAAGAGGGCTCGTTGAAGCGATCTACTGGCACCCTGGCCTGAAGTACCACATTGACCGCATCTACTTATTGAGTCCCATCCAGTTCACCAACATCCGGCGAAACGAGGTCCGCTCCACCCTGCTGGCTTCCGCAGCACTGTCTGCCGCCAAGGGAGGAACGCCGCCGGTGCTCTACACCAGCCAGGACATCCAGCAGCGCGCCGCTATGGTCCTACAGGACGTCCACTATGTCATCGAGTGTCACTTCACCATGACCGACAAGGCAGCCCCCGGCGACAACCCCGGAAAATTCCAGGATATCCTTCGCCGCCGTTTGAGCAAAGGCCAGTGCTATCATCAGCCCTGCTTTGGCTGCCGCGAGTTCCCTGCCAACTTCCGGGAGTGGCCCGGCGGCGACATTCCTGCACTGGAAGAAGCCACGCAGGACCTCGGATTCATGCTGTATGATCTGGATTATTCTGACCCGGCCAACATCCGCTCGCAGTTCTTCCGGGCAAAGCTGGTCAACGGGGTGATGGATTGCCGGGATGTGGAGGTGTTCACATGATCTTACAGGCATTGACTGCTTATTATGAGCAGCTGCTCCGCACCGGACAGATCTCAGCCCCCGGCTGGGAGAATCAGTTCAAGGTCAGCTACTGGCTCCGCATCAACGCGGAAGGCCAGCTCATCGACCTCGTGGACTGCCGCCAGATGGTTCCGCGCGGCAAAAAAGAAGTGCTCGCCCCGCGGGAAATGGCAGTTCCTGCCCATGTCAAACGAGCTTCCGGCATTGCTGCAAATTTTCTGTGCGACAATTCCACCTATCTGCTGGGTGCAGACGAAAAAGGCAAGCCGGAGCGCTCCATCCAGTGCTTCGAAGCCTGTGCAAAGCTGCACCATGCCATTCTGGATGGGGTTGATTCCCCTGCGGCCAGAGCGGTCCTTGCGTTTTTTGACCATTGGAAGCCCGAAGAAGCATCGGCCCACCCGTTACTGGCTGACCGCTGGAAGGATATCACCGGAAACGCCAACCTTCTGTTCGACTATGAAGGGCCGGAGGGCAGCATCCTGTCCACTGAAGATGAAGCGATCCGAGCGGCATGGCAGCAGCACTACAGCAGCGCTTCGCCCGACGCTCCGCTGGTCCAGTGTCTCGTGACCGGCCAGCAGGCCCCAGCCGCCCGGCTGCATCCCTCCATCAAGGGTGTTCCCGGCGCACAGAGCTCCGGAGCCGCGCTCGTTTCCTTCAACGCCCCGGCATTTTGTTCCTATGGGCACGAGCAGGGCGAGAATGCCCCTGTCAGCGAATATGCCGCCTTTGCTTACACCACTGCATTGAACACGCTGCTGGCCGACCGGGATCATTGCCGTATCCTCGGCGATACCGCTGTGGTCTGCTGGGCCGAAAACGCGTCCCCCAGCTATTCCTCCCTCGGCATGATGGCCCTGTTCGGCATCCCGGAAAACCATGGCCTTACCGAAGACGACCTGAGCAAAGCGCTGGACAACCTTGCCAAAGGGCAGCCCTGCAGCTGGATGGGAGAGAATCTGCAGCCCGGCCAGCACTTTTATGTGCTGGGGCTCTCGCCCAACGCGGCACGTATTTCGGTACGGTTCTTTCTGCGTGACACCTTCCAGGTATTTGCACAGCGGCTGCAGCGGTATGCAGAGGATATCACTGTGATCCACCCCGCTTTTGACAAGCGTGAGACCCTCTCCGTCTGGTCGCTGGTCCAGGAGACTGTCAACCAGAACTCGCGTGATAAAAAACCTTCGCCGCAGCTTGCAGGTGATGTTCTGCGCTCTATTCTGACGGGCACCCCCTATCCAGCTACACTTCTGAATGGAGCGGAACTGCGGATACGCGCCGAACAAACGATCACACGCGGCCGGGCGGCCATCATCCGGGCTTATTACCGCCGCCATCCCCATCCACAGGTTCCAAAGGAGGTTTTGGATATGCCTGAATTGAATGTAGCATGCAACAATATCCCCTATACTCTTGGCCGGATGTTCTCGCTATACGAACAGATCCAGCTGGCTGCGGCCAAGGCAAATTCTTCCAACATCAATGCCACCATCAAGGACCGCTATTTTAATGCGGCTTCTTCGAATCCCAGCCAGGTCTTCAACCTTCTGGGCAAACTTTCCGTCAGCCACCTTCGGGTCCTGCGCCGCAGCGATCCAAAGTTGGCCGGTTTTCTGCAAGGCCAGTTGGAAGAACTTTCCATCCGCGTCGGCACATCCTATCCCCCCCATCTTGACCCCGCCAGCCAGGGTTCGTTCCAGTTGGGTTATTACTATCAGAATCAGGCCCGCTTCCAGAAGAAAGCCCCCGCTGATTCCACTGAGAATGTTTGAATTATAAGGAGGAACTGACATGTCTGAGCCTATCAAAAACCGCTATGATTTTGTGATCCTGTTCGATGTTGAAAACGGCAACCCAAACGGTGACCCCGACGCAGGCAACATGCCCCGCATCGACCCGGAAACCGGCTACGGTCTCGTGACCGATGTCTGCCTGAAGCGGAAGATTCGCAACTATGTGGAGACGGTCAAGGAAAATGACGAAAATTACCGCATTTACATCAAGGATACCGTCCCTCTGAACCGCAGCGACGCCGACGCCATCAAAGCTCTTGGCATCAGCGAGGACCTCAAGGCCTCCAAGAAGAGTGACCCGGACATTGATCGCCGTCTGCGCAATTACATGTGTGAGCACTACTACGATATCCGCACCTTTGGCGCTGTTATGACCACGTTTGTCAAAGGCGCGCTCAACTGCGGTCAGGTCCGCGGCCCGGTCCAGCTGAGCTTTGCGCGTTCGGTGGATACCATCATCCCGCAGGAAGTCACGATCACCCGCGTTGCCATCACCACGGAGGCCGATGCTGAGAAAAAGGGCACCGAAATGGGCCGCAAGTACATCGTCCCCTATGCCCTCTACCGTGCAGAAGGTTATGTTTCCGCCAATCTCGCCCGCAAGACCACCGGCTTCTCAGAAGATGACCTGCAGCTGCTGTGGGAGGCCATCCTGAACATGTTCGAGAACGATCACAGCGCTGCGCGCGGTAAAATGGCCGTGCGGGAGCTCATCGTCTTCAAGCATTCTTCGGAGCTTGGCAACGCCCCCGCATACAAGCTGTTCGATGCCGTGACCGTCCAGCGCAGAGACCCCACCACCCCGGCGCGCAGCTACCACGATTACACTGTCACCGTATCCGACGCCCTTCCGGAAGGAGTCACCTGCGAGAGGATGTCCTGATGTCCGCCCCGGACGATTACCTGTTGATGTCCGGCATCCAGCATTTTTGCTTCTGCCGTCGTCAGTGGGCGCTCATCCACCTCGAACAGCAATGGTCTGAGAACCTTCGCACTGCGGAAGGGCGGCTGGAACATACCCGCTGCCATGACACCGCGCAGACCGAGCGGCGAGGCGATCTGCTCATCACACGAGGGATGAAGGTCGTCAGCCACCGCCTGCGGCTCAGCGGAGACTGCGACGTTGTGGAATTCCGGGCGGACCCGGAGGGCATCCCGCTGCAGCACACCGAAGGCCGCTGGCGGCCCATGCCGGTGGAGTACAAACATGGCCGCGCCAAGGAGAACGACGCCGACCGGCTGCAGCTCTGTGCGCAGGCCATGGCTCTGGAAGAGATGCTGGCCTGTGATATCCCGCAGGCCGCGCTCTTCTACGAGGAAACACGGCGGCGGGAACTCGTCCCGCTGACGGACGCGCTGCGCCAAAAAACGCAGGCCATGGCCGACGAGATGAACCAGTATTTCGCCCGCGGCTACACTCCAAAAGTCAAGCCGGGAACCTTCTGCAACGCCTGCTCCCTTAAAGAGCTTTGCCTGCCCGCACTGTACAAACGCGCCGACCCCAGGGCCTACCTGAAAGCCTATCTGGACGAAGTGCAAGCGGAGGACACGCCATGAGACAGCTATTGACCCAGCTTTACGTCACTTCGGAAGACGCCTATCTTTCGCTCGACGGCGAAAATGTCGTGGTCAGCCGCCAGAAGACCGAGATCGGGCGGGTCCCGCTCCACACGCTGGAAGGGATCGTCTGCTTCAGCCGCTCCGGTGCCAGCCCGGCACTCATGGGCAAATGCGCGGCCAAGGGCATCGACCTCTGCTTTTTCAGCCCCTACGGCCAGTTTTTGGCGCGCACCGTCGGCGAAGAGCGCGGCAATGTCCTGCTGCGGCAGACCCAGTACCGCATCTCCGACAGCGAAGCGCTGAGCTGCCGCTATGCGCGGTACTTCATCCTTGGCAAAGTTTACAACGCCCGCTGGGTACTGGAACGCGCCACCCGCGACCACCCGCAGCGCGTACCCGTAGAGGAACTCAAACGCACGAGTGCCCAGCTTGCGGCGGCGCTCCCGCTCATTGAGCAGTGCGACGATCTCGACCAGCTGCGCGGTCTGGAAGGGGAAGCAGCGCAGCGCTACTTTGACTGCTTCGACTCCCTCATTTTACAGCAGCATGAAGCGTTTCCGTTCGTATCCCGAAACCGTCGGCCGCCGCTGGACAATGTGAACGCGCTGCTCTCCTTTGCCTATTCTCTGCTGGCCCGCGACTGCGCTTCCGCACTGAGCAGCGTCGGGCTGGACCCGTATGTCGGCTTCCTGCACCGCGCCCGTCCCGGACGCCGCAGTCTGGCGCTGGACCTTATGGAAGAGCTTCGCGCCGTTTACGCAGACCGGTTCGTGCTGTCCTGCATCAACCAGAAACTGCTGACAGCGAAGCACTTCCAGAAACAGGAGAATGGTGCTGTCCTCCTGACAGACGATGGCCGCCGCGCGTTTCTCAAAGCCTGGCAGACCAAAAAGCAGGAGCAGATCACCCATCCCTTCCTGAAAGAGAAACTGCCCTGGGGACTGGTGCCTTACGTGCAGGCGCTCCTTCTGGCGCGGACTCTGCGCGGTGATTTGGAACTGTATCCGCCATTCTTCTGGAAGTGAGGTTCGTCTATGCTGGTCCTGATCACTTACGATGTCAACACCGAGACCGCTGCTGGGCGCAAACGCCTGCGCAAAGTCGCCAAAAAGTGCGTGGACCACGGGCAGCGGGTGCAGAATTCTGTCTTCGAGTGCCTGCTGGACGCCGCGCAGTTTGCTGTTCTGAAGTCCGAGCTTGCCGCCCTCATCGACCCCGATCTGGACAGTCTGCGGTTTTATCAACTGGGCAACAACTATAAGACCAAGGTCGAGCATATCGGGGTGCATCCCCTGTTTGAATCCGGAGACGTGCTGATCTTCTAGCCCTCTCCCTCGGTGCGAATGGAAAGCACTCACCCTTTTTCCGTCTCCTTCGCACCATGTTTTCAAGCCGTTCTGTGCAGATCGCAGCTGTTTTTTCGGATGTTTTTGGACAAGCTCTTCCAAATCTGTGCAGATCGTTTTATAATGAAACAAAAGCGGAGATGTTTTTCTCCGTTTTTGCTGTCGCCCTCCTCGCGGAGGGCGTGGATAGAAATACTGTCTTTATTATACACCCATTGAGTGCAAAAATGTCGCCCTCCTCGCGGAGGGCGTGGATAGAAATATCGGCTGCGGGCGTTGCGGCTGTACTGCCTGCAGTCGCCCTCCTCGCGGAGGGCGTGGATAGAAATTGATTGCCAACAGCAAAAGCCAAGCCGTGACCGGTCGCCCTCCTCGCGGAGGGCGTGGATAGAAATTCCAGGATATACGAATTTTGTGACGTTTCTTGATGAGTCGCCCTCCTCGCGGAGGGCGTGGATAGAAATCGGTGGCGGTGGACATTGAGGACACCTATGTACAGTCGCCCTCCTCGCGGAGGGCGTGGATAGAAATGGTACACTGGCCACCAAAATCGGTAGCGTCGGCACGTCGCCCTCCTCGCGGAGGGCGTGGATAGAAATATGGCTCTGTTCCGTGGGCTGCCCGACGAGTGCCGCAGTCGCCCTCCTCGCGGAGGGCGTGGATAGAAATTCCTCCCGTGCAAAATAAAAACCGCCCGGAAACCCGTCGCCCTCCTCGCGGAGGGCGTGGATAGAAATTGGGGCGTTCGATTACAAGAGCGCGGTCAAGACGGTCGCCCTCCTCGCGGAGGGCGTGGATAGAAATTTCAAGCCGTTTTTTCCCGTCAACCATGACTTTGTCGCCCTCCTCGCGGAGGGCGTGGATAGAAATCATCATTTTGGATACAGGGCAGGAAATCCCGCTGGAGTCGCCCTCCTCGCGGAGGGCGTGGATAGAAATGCGGTAATGCTCGTTAAACCGTTCCTTGTTTTGGTCGCCCTCCTCGCGGAGGGCGTGGATAGAAATGACCCGCCGGTCTTTGAAGAGAAGCAGGGCGTCAAGTCGCCCTCCTCGCGGAGGGCGTGGATAGAAATATAGACATCCTTGAAAGTGTACCGCATCCGCGCGACGGTCGCCCTCCTCGCGGAGGGCGTGGATAGAAATCTTCAAGGGAAAGGCCGAATCTGGGGACAGCTAGTCGCCCTCCTCGCGGAGGGCGTGGATAGAAATCGGTTTTTCAGCCAGAATATCTGAGCTGTTACAGTCGCCCTCCTCGCGGAGGGCGTGGATAGAAATATGGACAGGTAACGCTCGACAATTCCGACGTCAGTCGCCCTCCTCGCGGAGGGCGTGGATAGAAATTTTTGTTTGCATGTCGGACAATACTGACTGTTTGGTCGCCCTCCTCGCGGAGGGCGTGGATAGAAATTTTGCTCATTTTTTGACCTCCTCCGTCGGCAGCGGGTCGCCCTCCTCGCGGAGGGCGTGGATAGAAATCGTCCAAAACGAGTTCCCATTTCCCGGTCTTTGGGTCGCCCTCCTCGCGGAGGGCGTGGATAGAAATTTGCCGTCTGGGCGATAGTATTGGAACACGTCCAGGTCGCCCTCCTCGCGGAGGGCGTGGATAGAAATCAAGCTGGCCTTGTGCGATATGACCGTTGATCCAGGTCGCCCTCCTCGCGGAGGGCGTGGATAGAAATCGGGTTGACGTCAGAAGCGTCGTATATAGCGGGAGGTCGCCCTCCTCGCGGAGGGCGTGGATAGAAATAACACAAGAATGTGTGCAAAACCATTGACACAAGTCGCCCTCCTCGCGGAGGGCGTGGATAGAAATTATGAATAGCCCGGAGCGTTCTCCGGCAAGTCCAGGTCGCCCTCCTCGCGGAGGGCGTGGATAGAAATTGTTATGGATCCATGCCAGACGGTGCATCTTTTGAGTCGCCCTCCTCGCGGAGGGCGTGGATAGAAATAGACGGTATCAGTCCATCCAAGTATACTCTTGGAAGTCGCCCTCCTCGCGGAGGGCGTGGATAGAAATGGCTTTGTTTGGCTTACTTCTTCTTCCTTTGGCTGTCGCCCTCCTCGCGGAGGGCGTGGATAGAAATAGTCGATGAGCTTGCAGCACGTTTGGGGAAAAAGTCGCCCTCCTCGCGGAGGGCGTGGATAGAAATAGGTCGTTCAGGATCTCGTCATAGCTGCGGGGCTGGTCGCCCTCCTCGCGGAGGGCGTGGATAGAAATAGCAGGCCATATCCAACTTGATGAAAGCAATCGAAGTCGCCCTCCTCGCGGAGGGCGTGGATAGAAATGACAAAGCACCAACCAGACTGGAAGTCTTCGGTGCGGTCGCCCTCCTCGCGGAGGGCGTGGATAGAAATTCAACGGAATACCCGGTGAGGTCATAGACCTTCTGTCGCCCTCCTCGCGGAGGGCGTGGATAGAAATTCCATCTCGGCAATGTCCTCGGCGGTATTAGACTGTCGCCCTCCTCGCGGAGGGCGTGGATAGAAATTGGGAACAGGAGCTTTCCGGCATAAGCGAACGAGGTCGCCCTCCTCGCGGAGGGCGTGGATAGAAATTTTCGATGCCTCGGTCTCGTCGTCCATGTGGTCGGTCGCCCTCCTCGCGGAGGGCGTGGATAGAAATATGGTGAGGACGATGCAGCCATTCTGCTCAGCCTGTCGCCCTCCTCGCGGAGGGCGTGGATAGAAATGACAGTATCATCGGCGATCTGGCCGAATCCGTCACGTCGCCCTCCTCGCGGAGGGCGTGGATAGAAATAGCCTGTGCCTGACGGATGCCTTCATCGGCTCCTGTCGCCCTCCTCGCGGAGGGCGTGGATAGAAATAGCCTGTGCCTGACGGATGCCTTCATCGGCTCCTGTCGCCCTCCTCGCGGAGGGCGTGGATAGAAATCTGTATGCGGCGTTTGAAATACCATGAGCGGTACGGTCGCCCTCCTCGCGGAGGGCGTGGATAGAAATCTCAGCGTAATACAGAGTCGAAACTCCGAGCGAGCGTCGCCCTCCTCGCGGAGGGCGTGGATAGAAATGGAAAGCAGATAGTCCGTCACATTTCCGTCCGGAAGGTCGCCCTCCTCGCGGAGGGCGTGGATAGAAATCGTCGATTACCGACCGAATCGCCGCAGCGGGCAACGTCGCCCTCCTCGCGGAGGGCGTGGATAGAAATAGGAATCTGCCGCCGCCCTCGGTGTGCTGGCCAAGTCGCCCTCCTCGCGGAGGGCGTGGATAGAAATGCCAGACCGACCCAGCCGTCCGTTTTGTATGCTTGTCGCCCTCCTCGCGGAGGGCGTGGATAGAAATTCCCACCACGCCACGAGGGAAGCGACGACGTTGGTCGCCCTCCTCGCGGAGGGCGTGGATAGAAATCAATCTTTTGAGCCGATCGGAATAACGACCGATGGTCGCCCTCCTCGCGGAGGGCGTGGATAGAAATTTCTTTCACGGCGCGGGGGTTCGGCATCCCACCCGGTCGCCCTCCTCGCGGAGGGCGTGGATAGAAATGACGTCCGGCGTCCGCAGGCCGACAGGCTGAAGAGGTCGCCCTCCTCGCGGAGGGCGTGGATAGAAATGACCGAGGACGTCGCCGATGTCGGCCACCAACCCAGTCGCCCTCCTCGCGGAGGGCGTGGATAGAAATACCATCATGCGGGACGACAGCGCGAAGAACCGTTGGTCGCCCTCCTCGCGGAGGGCGTGGATAGAAATGTATCGAGGTCGAGGATAAACTGCGAGAAGCTGCCGTCGCCCTCCTCGCGGAGGGCGTGGATAGAAATTACTGCACCGACATGAACAATCTGAACGGTATAGTCGCCCTCCTCGCGGAGGGCGTGGATAGAAATATCTTGAGCAACTTGACGACCAGAGCGTGCTTGTCGTCGCCCTCCTCGCGGAGGGCGTGGATAGAAATAATTTCTGCTTGATGGCCGAAATAACGGAGCCGACCGTCGCCCTCCTCGCGGAGGGCGTGGATAGAAATACCCATGAAAGCGCATTACGATGGGCTGACATGGTCGCCCTCCTCGCGGAGGGCGTGGATAGAAATTAGTTGCCTGTGAGGAATCGCAGGAAGTCTGTAGTCGCCCTCCTCGCGGAGGGCGTGGATAGAAATCATTACACGGATGTGGCTGCATCCCAGAGTGACAGGTCGCCCTCCTCGCGGAGGGCGTGGATAGAAATCCTGCGCTGGACCACGCTGCCTGACTATCAAGCAGTCGCCCTCCTCGCGGAGGGCGTGGATAGAAATATCCAAGAGTTTGGGAGGTCGTACCTGTGATGCCGTCGCCCTCCTCACGGAGGGCGTGGATAGAAATTCAGCTCCTCGCACACAAGCTCCTGCGTAAAGCCGTCGCCCTCCTCGCGGAGGGCGTGGATAGAAATATCACCCATACCTTGTGTTTTCCGTAGCCAGACCAGTCGCCCTCCTCACGGAGGGCGTGGATAGAAATAGATCAACCGCAAGCAGAGCGACTTCATCAAGTCCGTCGCCCTCCTCGCGGAGGGCGTGGATAGAAATAGAACACCGTCCTTTTGGATGCTTGCCGCAGCCTCGTCGCCCTCCTCGCGGAGGGCGTGGATAGAAATATGGGCAGACGGCAACTGCGGCGAGTTGCGCACCGGTCGCCCTCCTCGCGGAGGGCGTGGATAGAAATAGTCAGGATGGCGAGAGCGAGTACAAGGGCAGCTTGTCGCCCTCCCCGCGGAGGGCGTGGATAGAAATATGATATCGAGGAGCGGGGGACGTTCTGCCGCTGTCGCCCTCCCCGCGGAGGGCGTGGATAGAAATTTCTGGATGGGGGTCAAGCCTTCCAGCCGCTTGGTCGTCCTCCTCGCGGAGGGCGTGGATAGAAATAGCTTCCACTCCAGCGCCGCCTTGCCGGTAAAGCGTCGCCCTCCTCGCGGAGGGCGTGGATAGAAATAGCTTCCACTCCAGCGCCGCCTTGCCGGTAAAGCGTCGCCCTCCTCACGGAGGGCGTGGATAGAAATCCGCATTGCCATGACGTGACCGCAGAGCATCCCAGTCGCCCTCCTCACGGAGGGCGTGGATAGAAATCCGCATTGCCATGACGTGACCGCAGAGCATCCCAGTCGCCCTCCTCACGGAGGGCGTGGATAGAAATTTGACCGCCCGGAAAACGTGGCGTAGCCTATGCTGTCGCCCTCCTCGCGGAGGGCGTGGATAGAAATAGTCTCCCAGCTTCTTGTCGTTGTCCTCCCCCGCCGTCGCCCTTCTCACGGAGGGCGTGGATAGAAATTGCCGGGTGCGTCTCTGCCCGATGTGTCAATGGAGGTCGCCCTCCTCACGGAGGGCGTGGATAGAAATGACTACGGCGGCACCCCCGGCTTCTGGCGGCTGAACGTCGCCCTCCTCGCGGAGGGCGTGGATAGAAATGCGTTCCAGTGCGGAAATACGGTCGTCCAGCTTGGTCGCCCTCCTCGCGGAGGGCGTGGATAGAAATATCGTGGCCATCGACCAGTTTGATTTTCTAGAATGTCGTCCTCCTCGCGGAGAGCATACATCAAATCCTCTCTCCATCCGGCTGCACTCACTATCCTTTTTGCAGGCCGGTCATCGGTTCGGCGGGCAACAGCCTTTTTCCATGCAAACCAGCGGCGGGACCGCGTTCTGCGAGCCCGCCGCTGGTCTTTTTTCGTGTCGGCTCTCTTTTACAGGCACCCACCGTGCAGACGGCGGAAGATGCCGCCCGCCGGGGTGAGCACATTGGCCATCTCATTTTCCTGCACGACAGCGGACAGATACCCGCTGTGGCAGTGATAACGCAGCAGGCCGACCCGGCTGAGCTATGCTGCAAAGTGCATCTTTTAAGATGACAATTTCCTTGTCATCTCGGCTTCGCTCGAATCTTATAGCTAAAGCATTTTCTACTCCACCAGCGGAGCTGGTGGTTGTCGCTCGCTCAAGCTACCCAAAACAAAAGCAAAAGGCGGCGTGACCCGTTGTATGGGCCATGCCGCCTTTTGCTTGTTCTATTATAAAAATCTGAAGTCCAATTGTCAATGTTTCGGCATCCTTTTTATCAAACTTCCTGCTTTATGGAAACACCGCAGTGTTCCGCCCGGCCCGCTTCAGGGCTCGTTTGCCTGCAGCACACAGGCACAATACCCCGGTTCGGGCTGATAACAGTGGATGGTCAGGTATTTGTCCACCTCCGGGCTGTAATCGTGGAGGGTATGCTTCGTACCGTTCAGCGCCACATCTGCATAGGACACCAGCCACTTTTTGTCCCCATTGGGGAACACCTTGTAAAACGAGCGGTCCAGCATTTCCTCCACCGGCACACCTTCGATATTGGCCATTTCCGCATTGCAATAGCGGAAGATGAAATCCACGCCGTGTCCGTCCTCATTGAAGACCAGCTCGATGACGCAGAACGCCAGCGGCATATCATCCAGCAGGCTGCATTTTTCCAGCAGGCTCATGCTCATGGGGCGAGGCTTCGTGTCGGACAGCCCGATCTCCATGCGCAGGCGGCGGTGGCTGCTCAGGCCGCGCTTGCGTCCCTGAAACGTGCGGCCGTCCGACATGGTATAAACGCCATCGTTGCCGATGTTTACGATCTGGCTGCGGTTCACTGCGATCCCCTTGCTGATGTTCAGGAACTGATCTTCCGGCAGAACAGACAGGACGCCGTGCATCGGCGCATACAGCGCGGCTTCCCCGCCGTCCATGCGGTGAAGGACCGTTTTCCGGTCGCTGCGGTAAAGATATAAAATGTTTTCCGGGCAGAGATTGTGTTTTTGCATCCATCGATTCAGGTCGCTCATTGCAGTGCTCCTTTGTCAGTTGATGACTTTAGTATAACATACTGCTGTGCATCGGACAAGGAGGATTCAAAAAAAGCACAATTCAATGGAGCTTTCGACAATAATCTGAGGTGCTTTTTGTTGAAACTCACGTTTTTGGCGTATCGTGCATAGAAAGTGTTGACTTCCCGGCATTCTTTTCGTATGATGAACACAGAACACCGAATGGTTATTCCCATAAGGCGCATATGCCTAAAACAAAAAGCATAACAGGAGGTTTCATGTTATGAAAATGACCCGCCGGAAATTTCTGAACGTTTCCACTGCGGCTGCGGTGGTCTGCGCAGCTACACTTTTGCCTGTAGAGAAAGCCGCCGCAGCACAGCAGACGATGGCGGCGCAGGAACTTCTGGAACAGGCGTATCTGTACGCCTTTCCACTGGTTCTGTTGGATGCGACCCGAAAGGTTTCAACCAACGCAGAAACACCGAACGATACCCGTGCGCCGATCAACCAGTTCATCCATTCGGAAAAGCTGGCAGACGCCGCATTTCGCACAGTCGTCACGCCGAATGTGGATACTGCATCAATGACCGGTCTGTCTTGAATCGAAATGCAGACGGTTCTGTTGATGTCACACTTTCCCATGTGATGCCGGAAAACACGGAGAACTGGCTTCCCATCGGAGAGACTGAATTTCATCTCTTCCTGCGCATCTATAAGCCCGACTGGAATGCCCTGCGCGGCTGGCAGCCGCCCACGGTTTGTGTAAAATCAACCCAGATGTAAGGGAGGCAAACTACGATGAAGATGACCCGCAGAAACTTTATTTCCGCTTCGGCAGCTGCAGCTTTGGCCTGCGGCGCATCCCTGACTGCGCATGCAGCAGGCAGCACCGATGAAAACGGTCTGAACTTTATCACAGACATTTTCAAGGACTCCACCCAACCGGGCGAGATCGAAGAGGCAACGGCTATCACGGCAGAAAAGAACGCCGCATGGTATGAAGCGCTGGATTTTTCCGACCGGCGGGAGTTTGCCAACGCAGAGCGCGGCTGGCTGGACAACGCGGAAGGCAGGATCATTGATGGTGATGATAACAGATCTGCATGGGATCTGCAGAGCTACGGCGATCTGAACCGGGACGCGCCGGACACCGTCAATCCGAGCCTGTGGCGGAACACGCAGCTGAACGCCAAGGCCGGTCTGTTTGAAGTGTGCGACGGCATCTATCAGGTGCGCGGCTTCGATATGGCCAATACGACCTTTATCCGCACCGACCATGGCTGGATCGTGTTTGACGTGCTGATGTGCAGGGAAAACATGAAAGCCGCCAAGGAACTGATGGAAAACCGCTTCGGCCCGCTGGAGATCAAGGCCGTACTGTACAGCCACTCTCATGTGGATCACTTCGGCGGCGTGGAGGGTATCATCGACCGCGCACAGGCAGCAGATGCGAGCCTTTCGCTCCAAGACCAGCTGGCTTCCGGCAAGGTCCCTGTGCTTGCACCGGCGGGCTTTCTGAAGCACGCCATCCGCGAGAATGTCTACGCGGGCATCGCCATGGCGCGGCGCGCACAGTTCCAATACGGCACGGTGCTTGACAAGGGCGAAAAGGGTGCGCTGAGCGTGGGCATCGGCATGGGACAGTCCACCGGTACGGTGTCCCTCATCGCTCCTACCTACGAGATCGGGGAAGATGTTCCGAAACTGACCATCGACGGGCTGGAGATCGAGTTCCAGCTGACCCCCGGCACCGAAGCCCCCGTCGAAATGAACGCCTATTTCCCGAAATACCGCGCCCTCTGGATGGCGGAAAACTGCACCGGCACCCTGCACAACCTCTACACCCTGCGCGGCGCAGAGGTGCGCGATGCCAACGAGTGGGCAAAGTATATCATCGAGGCCGACCAGCGCTTCTGCGATAAGACCGACGTGGTGTTCCAGAGCCACAACTGGCCGCATTGGGGCGAGGAGATCCATGAGTATCTGCTGAACACAGCCGCCATCTATAAGTTCATCCACGACCAGACCCTGCATTACATGAACCAGGGGTATACCTCGAATGAGATCTCGGCGATGCTGACCCTGCCCAAAAAACTGGAAAAGGTCTGGTACACCCGGCCGTATTACGGCACACTGGCACACAATTCCAAGGCCGTTTACCAGAAATATCTGGGCTGGTACGATGCCAACCCGGTCAACCTGAACCCGCTCCCGCCCAGCGATACCGCCAGGAAGCTGGTAGAATATCTGGGCAGCACAGAGCTGGTGCTCTGCAAAGCGAAAAAAGACTACGAAAAGGGCGAGTATCAATGGGTAGCGCAGATCACCAAAGAACTGGTCTACGCCGACCCGTCCAATCAGAAAGCACGCAATCTGTGTGCAGATGCACTGGAACAGCTTGGCTATCAGGCAGAGTCCGGCGCGTGGCGCAATGCCTATCTGATGGGTGCCGCCGAGCTGCGCAAGGGCAACCTGTCCAAACTGGCGCGCTCAGCCAATGGACTGACCGCGACAATGGGCGAGATGACCATCGCCATGCTGCTGGATTACATCGCTATTATGACCGATGCCAATGCCGCCCAGAACGATGATCTGACTCTGAATCTGACGGTGACAGATGTGAATGAACAGTTCTATGTAACCCGTAAGAATGGCATCCTGCTGTCTTACCCCGGCGAGAACCATCCGGATGTGCAGGCTTCCGTCACCTGCAAGCGTCTGCAGCTCTTTGCCTTGATGACAGGTCAGCAGGCCGGGCAGGTACAGATCAGCGGCGATGCCACCGTTCTGAAGCGCCTGCTGGCGTATGCCTCCAAGTTCGAGAAGACGTTCAATGTGATCGAACCGTAAAAACTGACTGCAAACAAAAAACGACAGGAGCTGTTTTCTGCGGCTCCTGTCGCTTTTTGTTTCCTGTGCGCGTTCGCGTGAACGCGCAGCTTGCCTTCTGGGACTCCCCCTTCGGGAAGATGATCTTACAATAGGCCGCTGGAGTATGCCCAGCTTGTGCTGGGTGGGAAGATTGCGCAAGCAAATACGCTTATTCCTCCTTCCCTTCCAGCCTGTTTTTATATCCTTCGCCCCATGCCCGCATGGCATCCAGAACCGGTTTCAAACTATATCCCAATTCGGTCAGAGTATATTCCACCCGGGGCGGCACTTCAGCATAGACCTTCCGGGTCAGCAATCCGCTTTCCTCCATCTGCCGCAGCTGAGCGGTCAAAACCTTCTGGGTCACATGGCCGATGGACTTTTTCAGTTCTCCAAAACGCT
>OGLS01000865.1_pt1 | contig 23371 bp, 18 predicted proteins | sample 1572881 | NCBI WGS metagenome assembly OGLS01 (sample SAMEA2582013, study PRJEB24529) | metagenome | biome: Human gut stool | place: China | collected 2011
AAAACCGGAATTTGCCCCCCTGAATATGCCCAAGCCCTTTATCGGTAAGATTCCTGATGGCAGCAAACAGGTTCTTGATGCCCATGGCCCTGCAGGATTGGCAAAATGGGTACAGGCCCAAAGTGAAGTACTAATCACTGATACCACTTTCCGCGACGCACATCAGTCATTGTTTGCGACTCGTCTGCGTACAAACGATATGATGAAAGTAGCAGCTGCTACAGCAGGAAAACTTCCAAACCTTTTCTCATTCGAATGCTGGGGCGGCGCTACCTTTGACGTTGCTTACCGTTTTCTCGACGAAAGTCCCTGGGATCGGCTGCAGCAATTCCGTATAAAAGCACCTAATATTTTACTGCAAATGCTGCTGCGCGGAGCCAATGCAGTTGGCTATACCAGCTATCCTGATAATGTCGTCAAGGAATTTATTCATCTGGCCGCCAAAAACGGTGTCGATGTTTTCCGCATCTTTGACAGCCTCAACGGACTTGATAATATGCGTCTTTCCATAGATACTGTGCGAGAATGCAATAAAGTTGCCGAAGCGGCACTGTGCTATACCGGCGATATTCTGGACCCCCGCCGGGATAAATATGATCTGAAATATTATGTGGATATGGCTAAAGAGCTGGCAGCCGCCGGTGCCAATATTATTGCAATCAAAGATATGGCTGGACTGTTAAAACCTGAGGCGTCTTACCGCCTTGTCAGTGCTCTCAAAGACGCTGTTGACCTGCCGATACATCTGCACACACATGAAGGCAGCGGCAATGCTATCTACACTTACGCCCGTGCCGTCGATGCCGGTGTTGATATTGTTGATACAGCGATGTCCGCTATGAGTTGCGGCACTTCTCAGCCCAGCGGCAGCAGCCTCTATTATGCGCTCAGCGGTCATCCGCGCCAGCCGCGTGTAGACGTCGATGCTATGAACGAACTATCCCGTTATTGGGAAACCGTACGTCCATATTATAAAGCCGCTGACCAGACCGAACTGTTTCCAAACCCGGAAGTATATGTACACGAGATGCCGGGCGGCCAATACACCAACCTTAAACAGCAGGCAACCGCTCTCGGTCTTATCGAACGTTGGGAAGAAGTCAAAGATATGTATCACCGCGTCTCAATGATGTTCGGTGATTTAATCAAGGTAACTCCTTCTTCTAAAATAGTCGGTGATATGGCTCTCTTCATGGTACAAAACGATCTCAGCGAAGAAGATATCTATGCTAAAGGTGACGTACTCGATTTCCCTGCTTCTGTAGTGGAATTTTTTGAAGGCCGTATCGGCGTTCCTTATCAAGGCTTCCCTCAAAAACTGCAGCAAATAGTTCTCAAAGGACGTAAACCTTTAGAAGGCCGTCCCGGCGATACTTTGCCGCCTGTTAATTTTGAGGAAATAAAAGCTAAACTTGCAGAACTGGAAGCACCTATTACAGAAGAAGCCGTCAGCTCTTACTGTCTCTATCCAAAAGTCTTTACTGACTGGGTCAAACGCGTACATGATTTCGGAGATGTTTCTGTACTTGATACACCAACCTTCTTCTTCGGCATGAAAATAGGCGAAGAAATCAAAGTAGAAATCGAACAAGGCAAGATGCTGGTCATTAAGCTTGTACATATCGGCGAAGCCAATGCCGATGGTATTCGTACAGTATCCTTCGAATTCAACGGTCTGCCCAGGGAAATCGATATCAAAGACAGAAATGTCAAAGCTACCAATATCAGCCGCAAAAAAGCTGATAAAGCCAATCAGGGTGAGATCGGCGCTACTTTATCAGGTTCCGTTGTTAAAGTACTGGTGGAAAAAGGACAAGCAGTAACTAAAGGCACCCCGCTTGTAGTTACCGAAGCTATGAAAATGGAAACAACTATCGCCGCCCCAATCAGCGGTATAGTAGCCCAGATCCACGTAACAGCAGGCAACCGTATCGAAAGCGGCGACTGCCTGCTGGAAATCGAATTAAAAGCTTAAATAATAACCGATTAAAGCCCCTGTTCTTATTGAACAGGGGCTTTAATCATATAACTTTTAAGTATGATTTTCCATTGCACTCATCATTGTCAAAGCTGACTTTCTTCCCGCAACTCGCGGTCCATATACTAAATACTGCACAGCAATCATTACTGCACGGTTCAGCTGATTCTGCCATAACAACCCCATAGGCGTCAGCTTAGAAATATCATCAACAGCTTCCATTAAACCGTTGCGGCACCAACCAACAACCAACTCTGAAAACTCCAACCCTGTAGGAAAATTACTCCGACCAGCTTTAAATTGATTCCCCACTATTTTCTAAAAATCCTTATGCCTTTTATTTATAAAACTTATCATAAAAAGCAATAAATTTTTGAATATACGCACCTGCTGCTTCCAAATCAGCTTCATCAGGATGAGTGCTGGCATCCTTCCAACGTTTTTTACTTTCTTCTGTTGGCGCGTGCGGATGACCTTCAGGCATTTTCATCATTGCTTCAACAAGCTTGGGATCTATAGCGCCGCGAACAGACAAAGTCCCTACCACTTTACAGCTGGTACTTAAATATCTGCCGGCATTAGCCAAGGCACTCACACCATGATCAGAATATGCTTCCGCTCCTAAAGTTTGAAAAAGCACAACTTTTTTGTTATCCAAAGTCTGTAAAAACTCCTGCATATCCTTATCTGGTTCACCTTTATCAACCCAGTAACCAGCAAAAATAACCTTGTAATCATCCACTGCCGGCACCTGCTTCACTGCAGCAAGGTCACAGCGTTCTCCTGCCGCTTCATAAAATTTCTTTGCAACTTTCTCGGTATTGCCAGTTTTACTGGAATAAACTATCAAAAAGTCTTTCATATAATTTCATTCCTTTCATAATTACGTCTGCTGATACAATATCACTTTAAAGTTAGCAAACGCTTACCAGTGTTATCATTATAAACCATAATTCAAATCCTGCCAAACCAATTTTTCTATCCTATCCACTAAATTTATTCTGCTACAAACAAAAACACCGCTTGTTTAAACAAACGGTGTTTTATTCTCATTCCTTAATATTCATCGAACATTCTTTGAATTTCCTCTGGACTTTTCGTTCTAAGCAGCGCCAATTGCAGAAGTATTCTGGCTTTCTGCGGATTAAGACTGTCCGCAGCTATAAATTTGTTATCAGTATCGTCTGCACTCCGGCTTACGATACCATTACCGACCCTCGTACTGCGTACTACAGGAATACCACTTCGAGCAATCTTGATCAGGGCAGGCTTTATATTGATATGCAGATTCCCGTGACCAAAGGCTGCAATAACTATTCCCAGCGCCCCAGCCGAAACTGCCGCTCTTACTAAAATATCATCACAGTTTACGTGCAGATAGACGATATCAACTCGCGGCAGAGCAGTTACTTTACTGATATCAAACTCAGCTGCTGCCGTATGCCGACGCAGACTTGCTTTATAGAAAATAGGTTTCCCATTTTGAAAATAGCCTAAATATCCCAGTTCCCACGATTTAAATGTTTCCACATGTGTAGTATTGGTTTTAGTTGCATCACGAGCCCCATTAATTTGATCATTCATTGCAATCAATACGCCCTTACCAACCGCCTCTTGCGAACCGGCTAAAGCAACTGCATTCAGCAGATTGACAGGACCATCGGCACTCATCGCTGTTGCCGGACGCATAGCGCCAACTAAAACCACCGGTTTCTCACTTTTAACAGTTAAATTTAGAAAATATGCTGTTTCTTCCAGCGTATCTGTACCATGTGTAATAACAATACCATTGACTTCCGGCTGTTGCAGAAGTTCACTGACCCTACGGCTTAATCTCAGCCAGATATCATCAATCATATCAAAACTGCCGATATTGCAGAACTGTTCACCAGTTACATCCGCAACTTCAAGCATTTCCGGAACAGCATTTATCAAGGTCTGAATACCTATTTCACCAGCCTGATAGCCTGTCATTTCTGTATTAGAGCCTGCTTTACCGGCAATAGTTCCACCAGTTCCCAGAATTACGACTTTTGGTTTCCTCATCATTTACACCTGCCTCAATACCATTTTTCTAAAAGGATATATGAAACTATAAGTGTCAATACACAACCTACGGCCCAAACTGTCAGCATCGGACTTGCCCACAACATTTTTCATCACATCCTTTACTTTTGATCACATTTCTGTTATTCGCTGTTTCTTTTTATTAGAAGACAGTAGCCACATTACCGCAAAACTGACGATCAACCCCCAGGCACCGGCTGCCATAACGCTTTTTTCAATATTAGTAAACAGATAAACAACCATGTAAGTTGCTTCTCCTGCAATCGCTCCCCAGATAGCGGCAGTAGCATTAATACGTTCAGGCCAGATAATAGCAATCAGCATCGGTGCTAATGTAGCTGAAGCGACACCAGAAATGCCAATCCAGACCATGACTCCCATAAATTGCGGTGGATGCAGTGTCATCAAAACACAAATAATCCCAAAAACTGCCGGCAATATCTTCGTCATCATAAATGCGATCCTCTGAGCTTTTTCCTGCGGAATATTTATGATTTTACGTTTAACCAACGTTTTAATAAAAAGATCATTAGCAATACAGGTTGTCATAACCAAAAGCAGACCACAGGCTGTCGACATCAATGCCGCTACAATCGAAACCGCAAGCAGCGTGCTGATAATGGGATGAAAATAAGCTCTGACATATTCTACTACCGCATAGTCAGGCTGCTGCAGATCAGGATTCAGTGCCAGCATATACAAACCGCCAAAAATTACCAACATACAGCAGAATGAGGCAACAATCCAAGTCCAGATCATTTTTTTCATATCTTTAGGATCTTTTAATGCTAAAATTTTTGTCAGCAGCTGCGGTTGTCCAGAAAAAGCAAATTCAATCAAAATAACACCGAAAACAGTAGCGTAGCTGTACATATGTAATGATTTAGGATTAATGACCGCAGTCAACAGTGGATCACGCGCAGCAATGATCGTACTGACTTCTGTAATGCCGCCCTTGAAGAAAAAGAATCCTGACAAGAAAACAATCACACCAGCAAACATCATCAAACAAGTCTGACCAATACTTGTATAATCATCCGCAAACAAACCACTGATTTCAACATAAACAATAGTAACTACAGTTACCGCAATAACGGCAGTACTGTAATCAATATCCAAAAGGCCTGATAAAAGCGTACCGCCTGCCGATAATTGACCAGCCACATAAAACATCTGAATCATAACGATAATAGAAACCAACGCCCTCAAAAAGTCACTTTTATACATTTCTCCCAGCCAGTCCGGCAATGATAAAGCTTTAATTTTAGTGTTACTGTCACGCACACCTTTTGCAATAACGATAAACCCTAATGTAGACCCGCCAAAAATAGCTAAAAATATCCATAAAGCGGAAGCCCCCCAGGCGTAAGCGTATCCGACATACCCCAGAAAAGTAGCAGCACTAAAGAAAGAGGCGGCAAAAGCCAATCCTAATGATATCGGTCCCATACTTTCGCTGGCAACCGCAAAATCACTTAACCCTTTTATTTTTTTAGAGCCAATAAAACCCACATAAATAACAAATATCGTATAAAGAGCAAACCCAACATAAAGACACGTTTTCAAATCCATAATAAATTTCTCCTTTCGCGCTTATTAGCTACTATCCCCCTTCCATAATAGAATGGATGCATTTCTTGTATGTATAACTAAATTTTTATATAATGAACTTAATCTGATAAATTCAACCAATTTCCTAAATTTAAAATAACATAAAATGCAACTTTTAGGATAAAAATGAACTCAAGATGACAAAATCTGCAATAAGATGCATGATTTTGCCTTTATAAGGAGCAATTCATGCTGAACTTTCTTTACCAAACAATGAGTCATTTATGGTTTGGACTAGCAGTATTTTTAATTATTTTCTTTATCTGCAGCCGAACCGCGTTTTTTCAAACAACCTTATTTCAACAAAATTATTCGTTAAAAAACAAGCTATATATTATTGCGTTTTTTTCGTTGCTAGGCATCCTCAATACTTACTGGTCTTTATATGGCGAAAGCTGGCTTATCAACACCAGTTCCATCTTTATTATCGTAGCTGGTCTAGTCAGCGGTCCTTTAATCGGTTTCTGTACAAGTCTGCTCATCTCTGTTCACTATGTTTTGTTTATCCATACCAAAGCTGCTCTCGTGAGCGGCTGCTTTTTCCTAGTAGAAGGGCTACTGGCAGGACTTTTATCACACTGGTTCAAACAAAAAAAAGAACTGCTGCCTCACGCTATCGGCGTAAGTTTTATTTTCGCTTCCAGCCATATCATTTTACTCGCCTTATTTTGTTATCCCCACACATTTACACCATCAATTGAAGATTGTGCTCTCCAGGTAATGATCACGACAGCTTTAGGTACCGGTTGTTTTATCGGTCTTATCATGGACAGTTATAAACAGAAGGATATTCTTGAAGGGCTGGCGGCAAAAATTGCACTGAATGTTACTAATAGTTCAATTTCTATTTTGCAGAATGGTTTCGATCAAAATGCCGCCCAAAAAATTACGGAAAGCATCCTGCAAAACGTCAAATCCTTTGACGTTGTCTGTATTACCTCTAACTATCAGCTGCTTGGCTGCGCAGCCTGTGAACAAGAACAGCCATTTCTTGACTACCTGCAGAGAGACCTGGAAACACTGCTATCAGAAAAATTTTGCCTGAACAATAAAAAGCTTACTGTACTTACTTCTTATCAGGCTTTGCCGCTGGCAAACGATACTGCCACGATTGGTTATCTTTGTGTGGGACATATAATTGCAGAAAAAATGACTGCCTTTGAAACAAAGCTGGCTGAAGGTATCGCAACAATGCTTTCTACGCATATCGAAATCAATCAGATCAAAGAACGTACTAAACTGCTGGCCAATGCTGAAATAAAAGCTCTACAAGCACAGATCAATCCGCATTTTTTATTCAATGCCCTAAATACGATCAGCTATTATTGCAGCGTACAGCCTCAGACAGCTAAAAAACTTATCAATTACCTGGCTGATTATTACCGCCAAAACCTTGCTGATCCAAATACATTAATTTCCCTGCGGCAGGAACTGCAGCACATCAATGCCTATATTAATATTGAAATAGCACGTTTCGGCGACAAACTAAAAATAAATTATGAAATTGATGACACAGCCTTTTTTAAGGTTCCAGCCCTGATTTTACAGCCAATAATTGAAAATTCTGTCAAACATGGTCTACGGTCAAAATTAGATGGCGGCACTATCACTATAACAGTCAGCCAAGATACAGAATATTTTTTTATATCCGTGCATGACGATGGCATTGGCATTCCTGAAGCAAAACTGGCTTCGCTGCTTCTTGATATCCCTGGCCGTAAATCCATTGGCCTGACTAATATACATAAACGTCTAATGGCAATTTACGGCCCGGACAACGGTCTTCATATAGACAGCACATATGGTACAGGTACTACTGTCAGTTTTAAAATACCAAAGCAAGAGGAGGATTGAAATGCTAAAAATAGTTATCGCAGATGATGAATTTCCGTCCCGCCAAGAACTGCGAGCCTTACTGGAAACTAACAGCAATTTGGAGATCATTGCTGAATGTGAACATGGAGAGGCAGTACTTGATTATTTTTCAAACAATACTGCTGACGCTGTTTTTTTAGATATTGAAATGCCAGTATTAGACGGACTGGCCGTTGGCGAGAAACTTAAAACTTTGCCCAACCCTCCGAAAATAATTTTTTCCACAGGCTTCGATCAATTCGCAGTACGAGCCTTCGAACTTGAAGCTTTCGATCACATTCTTAAGCCCTATACTAAGACACGCCTGCAGGCAACTGTTATAAAATTGCAAAAAGTTTTGCAGAATCAATCTCAGCAGCAGTTGCCATCCCGCTGTAATTTTCCTATCAAGCTCTCTATTTGGAACAACAATAAACTTTTAGTCTTTAATCCCAAAGAAGAAATTTATCTTATCAAAACAGATACCAGTAAAAAAATACTGATCTATACCAATAAAGGTATTCTGGAATCAAACCTGCCTTTAAAAACTTTGGAAGAAAAACTACGTCCCTGCGGTTTTTTGAGAACTCACAAAAGCTATATTGTCAATATGAATAAAGTGCGCGAAATCATTCCCTGGTTCAATGACACTTATATACTGACCGTTTTAAAACTTTCCTCAATTTATAGCCATTTGGGTTCCCAACTCCATTTACTAAATGTTTCCTTAAATTTACAATTATTTAACTTTTTATATTCCTACTAACCTTGTAGAATTTAGTTAAAATGTTATAATGAAAATATCAAGGCAAATTATTTTAGGAGGTGTCAAGCTATGGCACGATTTACTTTACCACGTGACATTTATTATGGCTCGGGGGCAATCGACGAATTAAAAAATCTGAAAGGCTACAAAAAGGCAATGATCCTCACCGGCGGCAGTTCTATGAAACGGGGCGGTTTTTTGCAGAAGGTCGAAGATATCCTGCATGAAATCGGTGTGGAAACCCAGCTTTTCGAAGGCATCGAACCAGATCCGTCTATCGAGACCGTCTTTAAAGGTGCCGCAGCCATGCGCAAATTCCTTCCTGACGTTATCGTCGCTATCGGCGGCGGTTCACCTATAGATGCGGCGAAAGCCATGTGGGTCTTTTACGAGCACCCCGAAGCAACATTTGAAGAAATCAAGAAACCTTTCAATATACCCAAACTCAGGAATAAGGCTATTTTCGTAGCAATTCCTTCTACAAGCGGTACGGCAACAGAAGTAACTGCATTCTCGGTCATTTCTGGATACCCGTCTGAAACAAAATATCCGCTGGCAGATTTTGAAATCACGCCGGATATTGCTATTTTGGATACCGATATCCCTCTGACCATGCCGAAAACTTTGACTGCTCATACAGGTATGGATGCTTTGACCCATGCAATCGAAGCTTATGTCGCGTCTGCACGCAGCGATTTCTCTGACCCGCTGGCACTTAAAGCTATTAGTGATATTTATGACAGTTTGATTGACAGCTATTATGGTGATAAAGATGCACGAGGCAAAATGCATATTGCTCAATGCCTGGCTGGGATGGCTTTCTCGAATGCACTTTTAGGTATAGCCCACAGCCTGGCCCATAAAACCGGTGCGATGTTCGATATCCCGCACGGCTGCTGTAATGCGATCCTGCTACCGTCTGTTATCCAATATAATGCCAAAGTTTGTGCTGACAGATATGCAACTATAGCGCGTATGCTGGGACTTACCGGTAATACAGATAAACAGCTGACTGATGCACTTATCGATTCAATCAAAGAATTGAACAAAAAACTTGGTATCGCCCAAACCTATAAAGAAAACGGCGTCAGCGAAGAATTATTCAAACAACATATAGATGAAATCGCCGTCAATGCAGTATTTGATCCCTGCACTGGTTCTAATCCGAGAAAAATTGATGCTGAAGGTATGAAGAAGGTTCTGACCTGTGCTTATTACGGTGAACCCGTAACATTCTAAAATAAACAGCAAAATACCCTGCTCAGGCAGGGTATTTTTTTCTGTCAAGAATAGCCTTATATGGTATAATAGGCATAATTTTAAAATTAAAGGATGAACTTTATGGATAAAAATGAACACAGTATTTTTGCTTATGTAATGGATCAGCTAGATGAAAATGGCATCTATCAAGGAGGTGCCTTGATAGATGATCCGACTCCGTCATTACCACGGCCATTAGGAAGCGATGATGCCTATATATATACTGCCGAAATGCCGCCTGACTTGCCAGGTGCTGAAGCCGTCTGCAGTATGCTGCTGGCTTATGCTGATGAACCTTCTGCTACTGCAAAAGCGGTTCTTGAAGAAGCATTGATAAAAATTTTATGTGTCAGTGTTTGTGATCCGCTTGTAGAACTGCTGTCAGAAGACGAAGTTCCCGAACCACTGCTTGCTTTAGCCGAAGACTGGCTGTATACAGCGCATAAACGTGAGCTTGTTAAATATGCAATCGTCATCTTAGCAGTCTTTGGACTGGAGAAGCTGCGCAAAGAACATTCCGAAAACCTTTGGGATGATTTAGTCGATCTTTGCCGCTGTGAAGAATTCACTTTTTTCCTTACCTTTGCCTACCGTATCAATAATATTGCACCACAGGACGAGCTATGGGAACTTGTTCGCTCTACCAGAGGCTGGGGACGTATATTCACCCTCTATGATCTTGAATGCACTACAGAAGAAGAAGAAATTTGGCTGCTTCGGCACGGTTGTGAAATCGAAATCGATTATGCTCCGATTTGTCTGGTAGTAATGCGTAAGGGACAGTTATTACACCATTTGCATAAAGAGCAGCTGGACTATAAAACTTACCGTGGCTGTCTTTTGATCATTAATAATTTTATTATGATGCTTGACCGTTACTATATTGGAAACAGTGATCCAACTTATATTGATATCAGCGGTATCGATTCTAAGACTCTGATCAGCGAGCTTCTGCGCCATGCTGAACGATATGATAAAACTCCTGCTGACCTGATCGGAATAATAAACATTTCCATTGGACTGCAAAAGCTTATCACCGACAGTAACTGGGCAGCATTACCTTCTAACGCCAGCCACGAACTGGTAAGCCGCTGTGAAAAACTGATTTACAGCCGCGACTGGTATGAGGAAGTGCAAGCACAATTATTCAAAGAAGATGGCAGCGTAAATTACACTACTGCTGAATTTGCCTTTGAACTGGATATTGATATATGGGAACGTCTTTTCGATTATCTTAAGCAGCACCCTCTGGAAAGTGCTTTATTTCCTTATCTTCTAGGCTTTGAAAATGATGAACGTCCCCAGAAAGTATTGACTTTTATCGAAAAAAACATCAATACCTATACACAATCAGAAACAGCGCTTTTGATCCCGCTGAAATACCTGGAAACGCACCCTGGTACCGGAGTTCCTATAGTCACAGCCGCTTTGACCTCTATTTACGATTGGCCGCGCGGCGCTGCTTCTATCATTCTTGAAGAATGGGGACACGAACAGCTTACACCAGCATTGCGAGCGGCACTTATCACAGCACGCAGACTTAGCCAGCATCCGTTGATTACTATGCGCATAGATGCCTTACTGGAAAATAAACCGTTCAGCGTTGCTACCATGCTGGAGCAGCTGGGCAATAAAAACTGACATATTAACAATTAAAACGGTTCAGCTAAGCTGAACCGTTTTAATTCATACCGCATCATTATTTTATTGCAAACTAACATATAAAAGATACAAATTGAGTGCTGTAACAATAAATCCTATCGCATAAAGCAGACCTTTAGTAAAAGGCTTATTAGCATAAGTCCCCATTACTTTTGGTGAAGAAGTGAGCCAAATCTGCATAAATACAGTCAACGGAAGCTGCACACTAAGCAGCATCTGGCTGACGATCAATCCCCAGAAGGGATCATTGATGAAATATAAAACGATAACAGCAGGAACAAATGTCAGCAGCAAACCAACACGTGAATGAATATCCTTCATATCGTAAGATTCACCGAACATACCTGAAAAAATAGTAACACCTGCCATACCCGCCGTTGTTGTAGAAGCAATCCCTGCAAAAAGCAGTGCTATTGCAAAAATATGTGCTGCATTCTCACCTAAAAGCGGCACCAGCAGCTCCTGAGCCTGCTGTAATTCACTGACACTAACTCCATGAACAAAAAATGTTGCAGCGGCCAGCAAAATCATGGCACTGTTGATTGCCCAGCCGATACTCATAGAAAATAAAGTATCGACAAATTCAAAACGCAGCTGTTTTTCCATCAATGCCTTATCTTCCAGATTCCAATGCCTGCTTTGAATAATTTCAGAATGCAGAAATAAATTATGCGGCATAATTACAGCACCTAAAATACTCATTACCACCAGCATCGAGCCTGCTGGAATATTAGGCACAGTCCAGCTGACAACGGCCTGCGGCCAATCAACATGTACCATTGAAATTTCAAATAAATAAGACATGGCAATAACAGAAACAAAACCCGCTATCCATGTTTCCAAACGACTGTAGGAATTTGTCCACAACATCAGCGTGCAAACGATAGCGGTAATCACAGCACCAGCCATAATTGGAATGCCAAACAACATATTAAGTGCAATCGCCGCACCCAAAATTTCAGCTAAAGCAGTTGCCTGCGCCGCCATAATAGCAGTAACCAGAATTGGACGTGAAATACGCTTAGGTAAAAATCTTGTCGCTGCTTCCGATAAACATTCACCTGTGACGATGCCCAGATGAGCTACATTATGCTGCAGCAAAATCAACATCAGAGTTGATAACGTTACGACCCACAGCAAAGCATACCCGTAATCGGCGCCGGCCGCCAAATTAGCAGCCCAGTTTCCTGGATCGATAAATCCCACCGTTACCAAAATACCAGGTCCGATAAAACGCAAAAGTTCTTTCGCTTCTTTACTTTGCTTGTGAATCTGTGAGAGTTTATTTTTAAACACATTTAACATGTACTTCACTCCACATCAAAACCAAAATTAAAATTATTATCTATTGATAATATTATAAAGCTATTTAATTGAAGAGACAAGCTACGCAAATTATATATTTTAATTATTTAGTTACGATATCATACAAAAAACCCCTCCAATATTATTATATGTGGAAGGGGTTTTAATTTTAATAAGCTTCTGACCATAAAACCAGTTCATCACCATACAGCGATTTTTTTAAATCAATAACGCGCTGGTTAGAACTGCCTCGAAAACGCAGATTGGGATTTTTTAAATCGAGCTTAAATTCGCCGTCTACTAAAACGTCTATATAAGAAAGCATCTCCTCAGTAACCGGCCAATCACATAAACGACCCGTAAGAAGATCCTGTTCAAAATCATACCCGGTATAACACCAGATCGTTTTTTCAGGATAAGACTTACGTACCTTACGCAGCAACGGCAAAAGTGCCTGTTGATTAGACGGCTCAAAAGGCTCGCCGCCCAAAAGCGAAAGCCCGCGGATAAACCAGGGCTCCAATCCTCTGACGATTGTATCTTCCTCTGTTTCTGTAAAAGGAGCACCATAATTAAAGTCCCATGCTTCCGGGTTAAAACACCCTTTGCACTGGTGAGTGCAGCCGCTGACGAACAGCGACACACGCACTCCCGGCCCATTGGCGGTATCATGGGTCTTTATCGTAGCGTAATTCATTTATAACGCCTCCCGCTTACAGATGCAGGACGCGGGATTTGATTTCTTTAGTCTTACCCACGTTCCAGAAATTTTCACCTAAATAGCCACAAGTACGGCGAGTAACATTCATTAAAGTTTGATTTTTATTACCGCAGTTAGGGCATTCCCATTCCAGATCATCGTTAATGATAATCTCACCATCAAATCCGCACACATGGCAGTAATCTGATTTAGTATTAAATTCAGCATATTGAATATTGTCATAAATAAAGCGAACAACATCTTCCATTGCTTCCAGGTTATGGCGCATATTAGGAATTTCGACATAGGAAATAGCGCCGCCCGAAGAAATACGCTGGAACTGGCTTTCAAAATTGAATTTACTAAAGGCGTCGATATCCTCACGAACATCTACGTGGTAAGAATTAGTATAATAGCCTTTATCCGTTACATCGGCAATAGTACCAAACCGTTCTTTGTCAATACGGGCAAAACGATAGCACAATGATTCAGCAGGCGTACCATATAAGGCAAAACCTAACCCTGTTTCTTTTTTCCATTTATCACAGGCAGCACGCAGATATTTCATCACGCGCAAAGCAAATTCTTCCCCTTCAGGTGTTGTGTGGCTGACATCTTTCATTAACTTAGTCATTTCGTACAAACCAATATAACCGAGTGAAATAGTAGAATAGCCTTTTTCCAGATATTTATCAATAACTTCGCCTTTTTCCAAGCGTGCAATCGCTCCATACTGCCAATGTACAGGGCTGACGTCACTGCGAATACCCTTTAATGAGTTATGACGGCACATCAAAGCTTCATAACAAAGCTGTAAGCGTTCATCCAGCAATGGCCAGAATTTTTCTTCGTCGCCATGTGCCAAAATAGCCACCTGAGGCAAATTCAAAGATACGACACCCTGATTGAAACGGCCTTCGAATTTGTAATTGCCTTCGTCATCCTTCCAGGCAGCCAAAAAACTACGGCAGCCCATCGGTGCGAAAACATTTCCTTCATAATTCTCACGCATTTTTTTAGCAGAGATATAGTCAGGATATAAACGTTTAGCGCTGCATTTTACAGCCAGCTTAGTAATATAATCATACTTACCGCCCTTCAGGCAGTTATGTTCATCAAGCACATAAACCAGCTTCGGGAAAGCAGGCGTTACAAAAACGCCTTTATCATTTTTAATGCCTTCCAACCGTTGCCGCAAAATCTCTTCTACTATCATTGCATTTTCTTCCAGATATTCATCGTCCGCCTGCAGATTAAGGAAGATAGTGACAAACGGAGATTGTCCGTTTGTTGTCATCAAAGTATTAATCTGGTATTGAATTGTCTGCACACCGCTGCGCAGCTCATCCTGCAAACGTCTTTTTGTAAGGCGCTCTACAACTTCATCAGCAACACTGTCACCGACCTCAGCTTTGATCGTCAGTTTGAATTTTTCATAGCTGCGGCGCAGATATTTGCCTAAATGACGAATATCGACAGACTGCCCACCATACTGGCTGCTGGCTACTGAAGCGATGATCTGAGTCATTACTGTACAAGCCACCTGAAAACTTTTCGGGCTTTCGATCAGTTTACCGTTCATTACAGTGCCGTTATCCAGCATATCTCCAACATTGATCAGGCAACAGTTGAAAATAGGCTGTACGAAGTAATCAGCATCATGAAAATGGATAGCGCCCTCATCATGGGCTTTAGAAATCTTTTCCGGCAGGATCAGACGGCGGGTCAGATCCTTGGAAACCTCGCCGGCAATCAGATCGCGCTGAGTAGAAGCCATAACAGCATTTTTATTAGAGTTTTCCTCCATAACATCTTTATTACTGTTACGAATCAGCGATAAAATGGATTCATCAGTCGTGTTAGCCTTACGCACCAAAGCGCGAGTATAGCGATAAATAATATAAGACTTGGCCAGGTTGAATTTCCCCTCGTCCATAAGCTGATGCTCTACCATATCCTGTATATCTTCCACTAAAAGACGCATGCGGTTTTTACTTTCCACATAATGAGCGATAGCTTCGATACGTTCCTGATCGATACGGTCTTCCGGTTCGACTACCTGATTGGCTTTCTGGATAGCAACTATAATCTTGCTGCTGTCAAAATCGGCAGTACTGCCATCACGTTTGATTACTTTCATAACTGACGCCTTCTTTCATAATTTCTTATCGTTAACGCCAAACAAAAATTATTATTTATGCGTAAAATTTACATTATCATCATAGCACAGCGCATTGTTAATGTAAAGCCAAAAATTACTAGATGTTGTGTTTTATTTTGCACATGCAACCATATTTGGTAGAAAACTTTCTTTTGCAATATTTAAACAAGGTCTCAAAAATACTACTTTCGGTATCGAAATAAACACAAAAAAGACGGCTTAAGCCGCCTTTTTTAGAAAATCACAGCAAACTGTACACTCTTACAAAATTGCCTTCTGCTAATGCCCAAACAGCAATATTTAACTGCAACGACACAACAGCCGAATAATACTCCCTGCTCTTATTACCATTTTTCAGGAATCCCAGCGAATGTATCCACTACAATCATCGCCGCTGTAGCCTTAGCCACCAGGATATCATTGTCCAGATCGCGCACTTCGATATTGATGGTTACCAATCTGTCGTCAGCGTGTGTTATCCGTGAAGTAGCGCTGATCGTCGTACCAACCGGTGCGCCTTTGATAAAATCTGTAGCAATAGTTGATGTCACTACCCTTTTACCTATCGTTGCACCTGCAATGCCTGTAGCATTATCAGCCAGCGTTGCAACCAGTCCTCCATGCGCCATACCATTAAGATTAGCATGCCGCTCAGGATCTACTTTTACTGCAACTGTAGCGCTGCCGCAAGACATATCTACGATGTAAATACCGCACTCCTGCATAAAATTATTATGCGAATAAATTTCGCTGACCTTTGCTTTGATCTTTTCCGCTTCAACCACAGGGAGTTCCTCCTTAACGCCGTCTTATGCCAGACATTCAGCCAGATCTGCTGCAAAATCTGCGCTTGCTTCCAGATTATCGATAAGCCCGCACAGCTTGGCTGTTTTTTCTTCGCCGTAAACAGGAGCAGCCAAAGACATAAATTTTGCAACACTTTCATCCCAGCTCATCGGATTAGGCGGATCTCCTTTCGGAAAATCTACCTGTAACTCCAATACTCGCCCATCTTTACAGCGAACGATAAGCTTTGATGCCAGTTTTGCAGCATCAGCAGCATGTACCGCCTCGATCGCAGCATCACGCATGACCTTGGTCTTCGCCATCAAGCTACGGACTTCAGCATCACCAATAACTTCCGTCAGGAAGCGATCAACACCCATATCGCCGTATTTGAGCATCCCGGCAACACAATATTGGATACTGAACTTGCAGCCATACGGATTTTCAGGTTGAGGATTATTGATCAGAAAATCAGTGATCTCATTGACTAAAATCTCTATCGCTTCAACATCATCAGGCTTCAATCCATGCTCAGTACGCAGCACCTGCATCGCATACAGCGCGGCATGAGAATGTTTACAGCAGGCATAAGGTTTGAACGAATTATTATCAATCTTATATATACCATCATTCAGCCCATCCGTCAATTTTTCCAAATGCGGCTCTGTGACCATAGCCCGGCAAAAGCCTTTTTCTCCTTCCAATATCTTTGTCGCACCAGTAAAACCAGCACGGGCCAGATATGCTGAAAGTACGCCGGCATATGAACTTTTACCGGCATGCAGAGTTTTGCTCATTGCGCCCTCTTTCAAAAATTCCCACAACCCTGCCGCCTGTGTACCAGCACTGCCAAGACATTGCAGCGTCGCAGCCGCATCAAGACCTAAAACCTTCGCTGCCGAAGCGGCAGCGCCTAAGGTACCTGCTGTACCGGTAGTATGCCAGAAGAAATAGGACTCAGGGATAACGGATTCGCCTACGCGGCCGCCAACCTCATATCCTGCTACTACAGCTGCCAACATATCTTTACCGCTTTTATGCTCCGCCTCAGCAATGGCAAATACCGGCGGTACAACTACTGTAGCCAGATGTATAATAGATGGATTATGAAGGTCATCAAAATCAAGTGAATGGGAAGCGCTTCCATTACAAAATGCAGCATTTAAAGCAGTAGTTTGTTCCGTCTGTCCAGCCAAAACTGTAGACTGTGCCTTACCACCGCCATCCAGCAGCAACTTACGAATGATTTGGATAGGTTTTTCCTGCGAACCGCGAATACAGACTCCCAGCCAATCTAAAATACACTGCTTTGTAATCCGAACTGTTTCCGGACTCAATTTATCATATTGTACGCTTGCCACAAAATCAGCCAATGCTTTCGTTGTCATAACAATCAACTCCGTTCTTTCACTCACAACCTGTCAGTCAGATCAGAACATGGAACCGTCCTGTCTATATTCTCCGAATATTTCTTTCATCACGCCGCATATTTCTCCCAAAGTGGCATACGTTTTAACAGCGTCAATCAGATAAGGCATCAAATTTTCTTCGCCGGCGCAAGCTTGCTTCAGCGCCGTTAAAGCAACATCGACGGCTTTCTGATCACGTCCGTCTTTCATCTTTTCGACTTTGGCAATCTGGCGTTCAGCAACACTAAGGTCAGCAGTCAGAACATCCTGTTCCGCCAGTTGTTTATTATCAACAAACTTATTAACACCGACAACTATAGACCGTTTAGTTTCGATATCGCGTTGATCTTCATAAGCATGAGCCGACATTTCACCCTGCATATAGCCTTGCTCGATAGCAGCTACAGCACCGCCCATAGCATCAATTTTCTTGATATATTCATAAGCTTCTACTTCCATCCTATCCGTCAGGGCTTCTACATAATAGGAACCTGCCAGCGGATCAATAGTATCGGTAATACCACTTTCATAAGCCAGCATCTGTTGAGTACGCAGTGCCAGAGTAGCCGACTCTTCAGTTGGCAAAGCAATCGCTTCATCATAAGCACAGCAGGCCATAGACTGAATACCGCCTAAAACGGCGGACAACGCCTGCCAGGTAATACGGGCTACGTTATTAAGCGGCTGCTGAGCAGTCAGAACACTGCCGGCAGTATGCACATGCACACGCAGCATCTGTGCTTTCGGTACTGTAGCACCATAACGTTCTTTCATAATGCGCGCCCACAAACGGCGTGCCGCACGGAATTTAGCAACTTCCTCAAACATATTAAGTCCGGCAGTAAAGATCCAGGAAATACCAGGAGCAAAATCATCTACCTTCTGTCCGGCCTTGATTGCCGCATCAATATAAGCCATCGCATTAGCAAATGCAAAAGCGATTTCCTGTACACAGGAAGCACCGGCTTCACGAATATGGTAAGCACCTACGCTGATCGTATTCCATTTTGGAATACTCTTAGAGCAATATTCAAAAGTATCTGTAATCAGCCGCATCGAAGGCCGTGGTGGGAAAATATATGTGCCACGGGCAATATATTCTTTTAAAATATCATTTTGAATGGTGCCTTTTAATTGTTCCGGCTTAACACCCTGCTGTTCGGCAACAGCAACGTACATCGCCAAAAGCACTGCAGCCGGGCCGTTAATAGTCATAGAAGTACTGACTTTATCCAAAGGAATACCTTCAAAAAGCTTTTCCATATCAGCCAGCGAATCAATAGCTACTCCAACTTTACCAACTTCACCATGCGAAAGCTCCGCATCGGAATCAAGTCCGATCTGTGTCGGCAGGTCCATAGCTACCGACAGGCCGGTTTGACCTGCTTCCAGCAAATATTTATAACGGGCATTGGTTTCCTCAGCTGTAGCAAAGCCTGCATAAGCGCGCATCGTCCACAACCGCCCACGATACATAGTCGGCTGTACGCCGCGTGTAAAAGGGTATTGTCCAGGGAACCCGCTTTTAGAGCAGTAATCAAAACCTTCTACATCCAAAGGAGTATACACGTGTTTTTCTTTAAATTCTTTTCTTTCAGGAAATTTGGCATTGGCTTTAGCAACCTTTGCTTCATAATCCGCCAGTCCCTGTTTGATTTCTTCATAATTAGTCATGTCATTGACCCCTTTCTCATTCCGCTTCGCTGTTTACAGCATAGTGCCGGTTTCATAAAATTTTTTCTGCATATCGAAACAATGTGCCAAATCAATTGGCATATGGGCGTTTTTTTGTTGTGCAAACCTCAGATATTCCAAAAGCTGCGGCCGAAAATCAGGGTGTGCGCAGTTATTTATGATAGCTTTAGCACGTTTGACGGGACTCAAACCACGGATGTCGGCCACACCCTGTTCAGTAATAAAAACCATCGTGTCATGTTCAGTATGGTCTGCATGAGTAACCATAGGTACTACACTGGAAATCGAGCCGCATTTCGCTGTAGACGGCGTTGAAAAAATCGTAAGGAAACCGTTACGCATATAATCACCGCTGCCTCCAATACCATTCATCATCGTGCAGCCCATAACATGCGTTGAATTAGCCTGCCCGTAGATATCAAATTCCAACGGCGTATTCATAGCAATAACTCCCAAACGCCTGATAACCTCGGGGTGATTACTGATATCAAGCGGTCTTAAAACAATACTCTTACGATACAAATCAGGATCTTCCTTGTACATCTCCCAAACCGAAGGCGAAGGAGTGAACGCGCAGCCGGAGGCTTTAGCTATCTTGCCCAGCTTGATCAGACGAAATACAGAATCCTGTAAAATCTCGGAATACATTTCCAGATTTTCAAATCTGGATTTGGCCAGTCCTAAAAGAACCGCATTGGCAATACTGCCGACACCGGACTGCAAGGGCAGCATTTTCTCCGGCAAACGTCCCATCTTTTGTTCATACTCTAAAAATTCCACCAAATTCTCAGCAATTTTGATGCTTGCTGCATCAGGAGCAGTCAAGTCACGCACATGATCCAAAATATCAGACTCCACGATACAATCGATACGATCGATACCGCATTCTACATAAGGTTTACCTATCCTGTCTCCCGCATGATAAATTGGAATCTCAGTTCTATTTGGCGGGATCGCCGGAATATAGATATCATGCATACCTTCCAGATTCAAAGGAATCGAAGTATTGACTTCGATAATGATTTTCTTCGCATGCTTCACAAAAATCGGCGCATTACCAACACCAGGACCTAAAATAATATTACCTTCTGAAGTAATTGCCGTAGCTTCAATGATAGCTACATCTACATCACCAAAAAACCCATAATCTACCTGCTGTCCGAAATGGCTCAAATGTTGGTCCACATATTCAATCTTGCCTTCATTGATGCCCTTTTTCATGCTTTTGTTGGACGCGGCATAATACGGCATCCTGCCTTTTATAGCGCCAACTGCCGCCAATTCCTCTTCAATTTCCGGACCAACAGAAGCGCCGCTCCAGATATTGATACGGCAGCGTTTACCTTCTTTGATAGCTTTGGCTAAAGCTATCGTTGTTTTTTTAGGGTAGCCGGATGGGGTAAAACCACTGACGCCCACATTCATTCCATCAGTAATCAGCGCCGCAGCTTCTTCCGGAGTAACGATTTTGTCAAACAACTGCGGATTTCTTAATCTCGTGCTGTCTAACATTTTCATCCCTTCTTTCCCAGATTTAAATTTCTCATACACCTTTCTTCACTTTCAGTATAATTCCGGAAACTTATAACGTAAAATACCAAAAAGCAATAGAAAATATTAATTTATTTGATATGTTTAAATTTGGTTTTCGAGTTTAAAATTACACTTTTCTTTATTTCTATTCATAAAATTCAATTGATGTAATATTACTTTTATAAAAAATTCATTCTAACAACATTTGCCATTTTCATTGACAATATCTATCTTTAAACATCAAAATAATTGATATAATTTATAAGTTTTATTTATATGCTTATCTAAAGTTATAAAAAATTTTTCAGAAAAAGATAGGTTTAAGCTGCTTTATCATCTATAATGTAGTTAAACGATAAACAAACTACAGTTAGCTTAAACTTAAATCTATATTGCCAGTAACAGGAGGAGAGCAGACTATGGACATGGAATATTACCGCAATTTTATTGCCATCGTCGAAGCAGGAAGTCTTTCAGCGGCATCCAAACGCGTACACGTTGCCCAGCCGGCCCTCAGTAATCAACTGAAGCTGCTGCAGAAAAAATTCGGCACTCAGCTAGTCAATATCCGTCGCGGCGTACATAATATAGAATTGACCAATGCCGGCTGCATTCTTTATAACAAAGCTAAATATCTCTGTTCGCTGGAAGATGATACCCAACGGGAAATATCGGACTGCGTCAACGGCTATACAGGTACTCTGCGAGTCAGCCTGTCGCCTTCGATGTCGATTTCCTTTATTCAAACTTACCTCAGCAAATTTTCTAAAGAATATCCGCAGATCAACTATGAGCTGTACGAAGTTTCCATCTTGGAGCAAATCAATCAGATGCTGACCGGGAAAACGGAGATTGGCGTTGCCAATGCTCCGCTGACACAGGAAAGCCGGTTTGATACTATCTATACCAAGCAGGAGCGCCTTGTTGCAGTAATGCACAAAGACAATCCCTGGCTGCCGGCAGACGACAAAGCTCTGCTTTTGGCACATATGGAAGATATGCCCATCTGCCTGTCACGCGGCTGTTCGACTTTATTTTTAAACGTTTGTTCCGATTCCATGATCTTCCCGCAGATCCTGAGCATTAATTCTACTAAACTGTCTACAATAGCCTGGGCAAAAGAAAATGCCGGCATCGCCGTCGTACCGGCTTCACCGGGTGAAATTTTTGACAACGATCTGATTTGCAAGATCATCCGCGATGACAGACTATTCCTGAATAAAACGCTATCTATTGTTAAAGGACGTCCACTTTCCAATGTCGCCCAACTGTTTTTAAACTATTTTTCACAGCATTCCTAAGCTTCAAAAATTGTTTAAGAAGGTGAAATTATGATTACTATTACCAACAAAACCGACTGCTGCGGCTGCGGAGCCTGTGCCAGTCGCTGCGTGACCTCCTGCATCACTATGGCACCAGACGAAGAAGGCTTCAATTATCCGCTGGTCGATACTGACAAATGTATCCACTGCGGTTTGTGTGAACGCGTTTGTCCTCTGCTGCACAAACCTCAACCTCATGAGATTTTAGCTGTTATCGGCTGTAAAAATAAAAACGAAGCCGTTCGCTTTGTCAGCTCCAGCGGCGGTTTTTTCTCCCTCGCTGCCGAAAAAATCCTGGGACGTCAGGGGACAGTCTTCGGGGCGGCCTTTGACGACAACTGGCACGTTAGACATATCGCTGTCACAAGCGGCAATGCAATGAATAAATTACGCGGTTCCAAATATGTACAAAGCGATATCAGCACTACCTACCAGGACGCCGAAAAACTGCTTCAGGCAGGCCATACTGTTTTATTCAGCGGTACGCCGTGCCAGATCGGAGGCTTGAAAGGATATCTGCGTAAAGACTATGAACGGCTTTATACCATTGACGTAGTCTGCCATGGGGTTCCCAGTCCCAAAGTCTACCAGAAACGACTGGACGAAGTCACCGAGCTTTCGTCATCACCGGTAATAAAAGTCAATTTCCGCGATAAAACTCCCGGTTGGAAACGCTTTAATATCGTTTTTCAAACTGAAAACCATATCTTTGCAACACATAAACGCCGCGGTCCATATATGCGTTTATTCCTGAATAATGTCAGTACTCGCCCTTCCTGTTCCGACTGCGCTTTTAACAATAAACACAGCCTGGCTGACGATAGCCGACTATTGGGGCGTCAATAAGCATTTCCCGCTTTTTGATGACGATAAGGGTGTTACGCTGGTCCTCGTCAATACAGAAAAAGGCGCCGGACTTTTTGCAGATTGCCAAAGCGAGCTGGAATGCCAGCAAACAGACTTTAAGCGCGGCGCCGAATACAACGCCGCTTTGTCCCAAAAAATGACACCCCATCCTTCCCGACAATTGTTCTTTGCTGAGTTGGATCACAAAAGCCTTTCTGCCTTAGCCAACGAAATATTAGGTACTGCTGAAAATTAAAACAAACTCCCTGGGCAAATATGTCCAGGGAGTTTGTTTTAATTGTAATAATCACCATAATATTTGTTTCACTTTATTATATTTTTATATTATAATTAGTTTATAAAAGTTTTCCTTCAATTATAAAGGATACGGAAGGTATTTATAATGAATTCCGAAA
>OGLS01000880.1_pt1 | contig 23161 bp, 20 predicted proteins | sample 1572881 | NCBI WGS metagenome assembly OGLS01 (sample SAMEA2582013, study PRJEB24529) | metagenome | biome: Human gut stool | place: China | collected 2011
TTAATAAGAAAGTTCAACCCAAACCCCACGCCCTTTCCCAGTCTTGGGAAAGGGGCGGCTCTGGAGGATATATCCCCGCCGCTTGCCGGGGAAATAGCACAGCCGGGGCAGACCGTCAAGGGCGAGCCGCCGAAAACGGCGGTGCGCTGCACCCTTGACGGCCCACTCCCGGCTGTACTAAAAAACAGGCGGCGACGGGGGATATATACCACCAGAGCCTCTGCGCGAGGGCGGGGCCCTCGGGACAAAGTGTCTCGAAGTTGTTACTTGTCAAGTTCCTGCTTTTTCGGGGCTTTTGCCAGCTCCGGCGGCTGTTTTTCTTTCCAGTCATCCAGCAGGGACATAATCTGTTCTTTCATTTTGGCGGGAGTGACCTCCTTGCCAAAATACTTTTCCAGTTCCGCAGTAGAAATAATCACGCCTCGATCCTCCTTTTTCTGTTCTGATAAGATACCGTCAATGACATCGCCGTTGAGCTTGCCTTCCTTATCCAGCTCCCGGAGCCGTTTAGCCTGGGCCAGCGAGGGCGAAGCCTGCTCCCCGTCAATGGAAACAGCGATAAGCCTCTGATTTTTCGGTTTGATGTAGGAAAGCTCCACGGCAGGCATGAAGCCCATCTTTTTATCGTCTACCTTATCCAGAAGCTCCGGCACAAGGGAGTTGAGCCGCAAGTAGCGCATGACTTTTTTATAGTTCATTTCATGCGCCTCGCCTACAATCTCAACCGAGCGTTTCCCGACATCGCCTTCCGCAACACCTTTCAGCCGCCCGCCCTGATGCTTGATGTCCTCAACCTCGAGTTCCAGCAGCGCGGCCAATTCGCTGGGGAGCATCCCGTCACGCTGCTTGTTGCTGTCCTTCATGGCCTGTACCGCTTCGTGGTCGGTCATTTCACGGACGATAAAGGGCATTTCCTCCAGTCCAGCCAGCTCACTGCCGTGAGTACGGCGATGGCCCGCTACAATTTCATAGCCGTTTCCGTCTTTCTCCGGGCGGGCAAGACCGGGAACCATTACACCGTTTACGCGGATAGAAGCAACGATTTCCTGCATCTTCGCATCGTCCCGTACCTTAAAGGGGTGCGGACGGAATGTGTGAAACGGATGAACCTCGGAAAGTTTCAGATAAACCAGCTTGCCTTCCTCAACCGGGCGGGGAGGTGTGGTCGGCGCGGGAGCCGTCTGTTCCACAGCAGCTTCCTTCGGTGCCGTATCCTGTGTGGGCTTTACGGGCTCCTTGGCATCCGGGGCCTTTCCATCGCTTCGGGACACTTTGTCTCGTTTGGACGGCTTGGGCTTGTCAGGGGCCGCCTTATCCGCCTTGGGTGGGCGGCCTTTGCGGGCCCCAGCCGATTTCTCCGCTTTCTGATTTTCAGTCGCGGCCTTTTCCGCTTTCGGCGGACGGCCACGGCGCGACTTTTTCGGCTCCTCCGTATTGGCGGGCTGCGGTGTTTCTCCGGGGGCTGCCGCCTCCGGCGTTTCGGGCGTTTCCGCCTTTTCGACTTCGGCGCGGGCGTTCTGCCTCTTTTCCGCCATAAGTTCATTGATTTTGGCAAAGGACACAACCACATCGCCGGACTCAGGTATGGCAGGCCCGGTCTGTTCCTGCTGGGGCTCAGACGCTGCGGCCTGTTCGGGTGTAATGATAGGCTCGGCGGCCTCCGGGGAAATATTCTCCGCAGGGCCAGTATTCAATTTTTCATCGGCCATTTACGATCCTCCTTTTCGTTAAAGTTGCACAAATTTGAACGCTAAAATTTTGTAGTTATTTTTGCGCCTCCTTTCCGTCTATCCACGCAAAAAAGCCGCCCGTTTTTCATGCCGGACGGCTTTTTGCGTAATGTGATAGATCAAATATTATTTTTTCTGGTTTGTAGGCTCCGAAAAGCCTTGTATTTACAGTGTTCCTAATAGGAAGTAATCATAAGATAGCGGTTCCGCTTCTGATGATTTTGGGTATCGTCATTATTTTTAGTAGCATATTTTTAATTATAAATTCTCCTGCTATTTTATGGTATGTCTATATGGTGATTGGAATAGTTTGTCTGCTCCTTGCGTTTAATGCAAAGTCTTTTCAAAAATTTGTATTGAAAAAAGCGGAGTTACTCTTAGATAAGTCTTTTCGTACTGGAATTGTAGAGTATCATTTTGACGCTGAAGGGATAGAAACAATTTCCCAGATGGGATATAGCAAAAATTATTGGACTGCATTTAAAGAGTACGGTACTATGGGACAGTATATATATGTTAAACGAAAAGATAATAAAATGGTTTTGATAGATAAAAATGATTTGTCTACTGGGGAGTTAGAAGAATTGACTCAACTATTGTTAGATAATGTCAAAATGTAAATTCCAGTTTGCCGTACTTGATCCCAACAGGGCTTGAGGCGGGCACGCCCCGACAGGAAGCTGTCCCAAAGAGACAGAAATTTTCAAGAATTGAAAATTTGCGGCCACGGGACGATCCGCGCTCTTGTGAACAATAGAAAAACCAGAACTGCATGGCTGATTCAGCGAACGGTTCTGGTTTTTCTTGACGGGCGAAGGCCTTTCTGATAGGGTAAAGGCAAACTGGAGAGCTGGCGCCCGACGCACTGCGTGTCGGGCGCGGGGAGGGAAAAGCGTGGAAGAAAATCTGTTTCGTTCCATCCCGCGGGTGGACGAGCTGCTCGGTCGGGACGAGCTCAAGGTGTCGGCGCTGCCGCCGGTGCTGCTGCGCGAGAGCGTGCGCGAGGAGCTGGACGCGCTGCGAGACGAAGTGCGCGGCGGCCTTTCCGCGCTGCCGGAGACAGGCATACTCTGCGCGCGCATTCTGGCACGTGCAGAGGAAAAGCAGCTGCCGACGCTGCGCTCGGTCATCAACGCGACCGGCGTGACGCTGCACACGAACCTTGGCCGCGCCTGCCTGAGCGAGCGCGCGGCGAACGCCGCGGCAGAGGCGGCGAGGGATTATTCGACGCTTGAATACGATGTGGAAAACGGCTGCCGCGGCTCGCGCTATCAGCACGTGGAGGCGCTTTTGTGCCGCCTGACGGGCGCGGAGGCGGCGATGGCCGTGAACAACAACGCCGCGGCGGTGCTGCTCATCCTGTCCGCGCTCGCGGGCGGGGGAGAGGTCATCGCCTCGCGCGGCGAGCTCGTCGAGATCGGCGGCTCGTTCCGCATTCCGGAGATCGTGACGCAGTGCGGCTGCACGCTGTGCGAGGTCGGCGCGACGAACAAGACGCACCGGCGCGACTATGAAGCCGCCATCGGCGAGCAGACGAGAGCGCTTTTGAAGGTGCATACAAGCAACTACCGCATCGTGGGCTTTACCGAATCCGTATCGCGGGAGGAACTGGCGGAGATCGCGCATGGGCACGGCCTGCCGCTCATTGAAGACCTCGGCAGCGGGGCGATCGTCGACCTCGAACCGTTTGGCATCCGCGGCGAGCCGACGGTGCAGAGAAGTCTGCACGCTGGTGTGGACGTTGCGTCGTTTTCGGGCGACAAGCTGCTCGGCGGCCCGCAGGCGGGGCTGATCGTCGGCAAAAGGGAGTACATCGAACGGATCAAAAAGCACCCGCTTGCGCGGGCGCTGCGGCTCGACAAGATGACGCTTGCCGCGCTGCACGCGACGCTCAGCGCCTATCTGGATGCCGAGATCGCCGTGCGAGAGATCCCGACGCTCGCGATGCTGTCGGCGAGCGAGAATAAGCTGCACGCCAAGGCGCTGCGGCTGCAAAAGGCGCTCGCGGACACGGGCGTTTCCTCGCAGCTCGTGTGGACGGGCGACGCTGTCGGCGGCGGCAGCGCTCCGGTGCAGGAGCTCACCGGCTGGGCCGTCGCGATCGAGCCGGGGAGGCTCAGCGTGGATGAACTGGAAGAGAAGCTGCGCCTTCGCGCCAAGCCCATCGTTGCGCGTATCCACCGCAGGCAATATTTGCTGTGCGTGCGCACGATTCGAGAGGAAGACTTTGCCGAGATCGCCGCGGCGGCTGCGGAGGCCATCCGATGAAGCATGTTATCATCGGCATGGCGGGTCATGTCGACCACGGCAAGACCGAGCTCGTCAAGGCGCTCACGGGCGTGGACACCGACCGGCTGGCCGAGGAGAAAAAGCGCGGCATCACGATCGACCTCGGCTTTGCGCGCCTCGACTTTCTGGACGGGAGCTGTGCGAGCATCGTCGATGTGCCGGGGCACGAGAGGTTCATCAAGAACATGCTCGCCGGCGCGGGCGGTGTCGACCTTGCGATGCTTGTCGTGGCGGCGGACGAGGGCTTCATGCCGCAGACAGTCGAGCATCTGGACATCCTGCAGCTGCTCGGTGTGAAGGACGGACTCATTGTGCTGACAAAGACCGACTTAGTCGACGAGGACTGGCTGAACATGCTCGAAGAGGACGTCAAAAGCCGCGTCAAGGGCACGTTTTTAGAGGATAAGCCGATCCTGCGCACGTCTGTTCGCACGGGCGAAGGCATTGGGGTACTGCGCGAAGCACTGCACGACTTGACACTGCACGCGGAGGAAAAGAGCGCGCGCACGCCGTTCCGCCTGCCCATCGACCGCGTGTTTTCCGTCGACGGCTTCGGCACGATCGTCACCGGCACGCTCATCGACGGGCACATCGCCGTCGGCGACGAGGCGCAGCTCATGCCGCTCGGGAATCAGTGCCGCGTACGCAATTTGCAGGTGCACGGGCGCGACGTGTCGGCGGTGTACGCCGGACAGCGCGCGGCGGTCAACTTAGCGGGCATCAAAAAAGAGAGCATCAGCCGCGGCGATGTGCTGTGCAGGACGGATTCGATGCAGCCGTCGCTGATGCTGGACGTGAAACTGCAAAATCTGCCGGATTCTAAGCGGATCATCGAGAGCGGCTCGCGCCTGCACCTCTACCACGGCGCGGCGGTGCGCCTTGCAAAGGCGGTGCTGCTGGACCGCGACGCGCTGCGTCCGGGCGAGAGCTGCTATGCCCAGCTGCGGCTGAGCGAAGCGCTCGCCGCGCGGCAGGGCGACCGCTTTGTGGTGCGCTTTTATTCGCCGCTCGAGACCGTCGGCGGCGGGGTGATCCTGGACGAGCAGCCGTACCGGCACAAGCGAAACGACGCGCGCGTGATCGCCTCGCTCGCCGTGCGCGAGAGCGGATCGGACGAGGCAAAGCTCGTGCAGGCCGTCGGCGAGCGCGGCGCGGATGGCATGACGCTTGCGGACCTTGCCGCGTGCTTCGATGAACCGGAAGAAAAACTGGTGGAAATGCTCGCCGTGCTCTGTGCGCGGGGAAAGCTCGTCGAGATCGCGCCGTCGCGCTATCTTACATCGTCGACGCTGGACAGGCTGTGGACAGACTGTGAGACGATACTGACAAAGTACCACCGCGAGCATCCGCTGCACGCGGGCATGCGCCTCGCCGAGGCGCGGCAGCGGCTTCTGCGCGGCAAAGCACGGGAAAATGCGGACGCGATCCTCGCCTGCTTTGCGCGCGAGGGAAAACTCACGCTGACGGCGGAGCACTGCGCGCTTGCGGACTTTTCCGTGCATCTGACCAAGCGGCAGAGCGCCATCCGGGAAGAGCTGCTGCGCACCTGCCGCGCGGCGGGAATTCTTGGCAAAAAGCAGGACGCGCTCTGTGCGCTGTTCGACAAAAAAGACCGCATGGAGTGCGCGCGCGTGCTTGAGAGTCTTTTATCTACCGGCGAGCTTGTGCTGCTCGCGCCAGAGCTCTGCGTCGAAAAAAGCGTTTTGGATGCGGTCGACGCAAGGGTGAAGGCGTGGTTCGAAACGCACGACACGCTCACGCTGGGAGAATTCCGCGACGCGCTCGGCACCTCGCGCGACCACGCGCTGCTGGTGCTGGAGTATTACGACCGGCGAGGGATTCTTCGCCGCGAGGGTGATGTCCGCGGGCCGGGCGCGCAGTTTGGCGAGATAGAAAAATGAGGCGGCTTTTGTCGCCTCTCACATGGGAGTAGATGGGTGCTGGTGTGCCCCCCGGTCTTCAAAACCGGTGAGAGGGGTGAAGAGCCTCTCGGGTGAGTTCGATTCTCACATGCTCCCGCCAGAGCCTCGCGGCCGTGTGCCGCGGGGCTTTTTGAAAAATGTGGATTTCCCTCTTGACAGAACGGAGGGAAGCTCATATAATACTACTGTTCGCGACGTGAGCCGTACAACTTCATATCCGGGTGTAGCGCAGTTGGTAGCGCGCATGGTTCGGGACCATGAGGCCGTGAGTTCGAATCTCGCCACTCGGACCAGGCAGAGTGTCCTTATAGGATCTGAGTATCCTGTAATGGACACTCTGCTTTTTTATTTCCGGCAAAGTTCATACCGCGATTTGTACCGGGGCGTAGCTGACAGCTACGCCTTTTCTCGTTTCCATGATGATGTCGGCCTCCGGGATCTTCTTGCGATCCGGCACATCGAAAGCGCCGATACAGTTGTAGTGGATGACTACCTGCTGATTGGTCACGCCACCCTGCTTTTCAGCGTGGTACACATCAATGCGATCGATCAGTTCAGATACCATGCGCCGGGTGATTTTCGTCACATGAGTGTACCGCCGCACCGTTGCAAGAAAGTCCTCCATATCCATCTGCTGTCCCTCGGCCTTTTTCAATTCCAGCCGCAGGGTTTTGACCTTTGCGCCGATCTCGCCCTGTTCCTGCTCATATCGCTTTGACATCATGGCAAACCGGGTATCGTCGATCTTTCCCGCCACATTGTCCTCGTACAGCCGTTCAAAGAGCATATCCAGTTCCTTGTCACGGGTCAGCAGAGCGTTCAGTTCTCGCTGTTTCCGCGCCCGGTCATTTTCAGCCACCTTTGCGGAACGGTCCATCATGGCTTTTACAAAGTCACGCTCGTACTCGTTGGCAAAGGCCGCCAGACGGTTGACCTCGTACAGCACCACCTGTTCCAGAAAATCCAGACGGATGTAGTGCGTCGCAGAACACTTCCGCAAGCCGGAGTTGTGGTTTTGACAGCTAAAAAACTTGATGTCGTGGTTTTTCTGATTGAAATGGAAGTTGAGGTTGCCGCCGCACTCGGGGCATTTCAGCCTCCCGGAGAACACGCTCGGCTCTTGGGTAACAGTAGGCTTTTTACGCCGTGTGCCTTTCTGCATGGCCTGCACCTTTTCCCAAGTAGCCCGGTCAATGATTGGCTCGTGAACGTTAAGGAAGATGGCGCGGTTTTCTTCCGGGTTTTCAATACGCCGCTTCATCTTGTAGGATTTGGAGTAGCTTTTGAAGTTGATGACATCGCCGCAGTATTCTTGCAAGGTGAGGATTTTCTTAACGGTGGTATGTCCCCATTTGGTAGGCTCCAAGGTGCTTTTGGAGCCGCTGCGGTTGACACCCTTACTTCGCCAGTAGTAGGTGGGATTGACGATCCCATCCTTGCCCAGGGCGGTAGCAATCTCCGCCAAGCCATACCCCTCCAAGGCCATATCATAGATGCGCTGCACCACATCGGCGGCCTCCGGGTCGATCACCCAAAACCGGAGATCGTCGGGATTTTTGATATATCCGTAGGGCGGCTGTGGCAACGGAATACCTGCGTTGCCTTTCATCTTGTTGACGATTTTCCGCTTCTTTGAAATGTCCTTGGCGTACCACTCGTTCATTATGTTGCGGAACGGGGTGAAATCATCCTCGCCCTCATCGCTATCCACACCGTCAGAAACGGCCACCAGCCGTATATCATGCTGCGGGAAAAACTCTTCGGTTAATTTGCCAACCTCGATGTAGTTACGGCCCAGCCGGGACAGGTCTTTCACGAATACAGCCGATATGTATCCGGCCTCGATTGCGGTCAGCATTTTCTGAAAACCGGGCCGTTTCATGGTGGTGCCGGTAATGCCGTCGTCCACAAAAAATAAGGTGTCTGTGTAGCCTTTTTCCCGTGCTACCTTTTGCAGTAATTTCTTTTGATTTTGGATGCTGTTGGACTCGGCGTCCATGTTATCATCACGGCTCAGCCGGCAGTAGAGGGCAGCAGTGCCAAACTTGTGATTATCCGATAGTTTCAAAATATCCTCCTTCCCCGGGTGTCGGACAATCAGTATTTCCAAGTATATTGTACCTCCGCTTACCCCCGATGTTAAGGATGTCGCCGCTTTCCAAGTCTGCCAGCATGAGCTTTAAGAGGATATCCTTCATCGTTTCACCCGACCTCTTGTCCTTATAGACCGGGGTAACGATGAAGTTGATTTTGCCCACTTGATAGGTGTACTGCTCCGGCATTACGCCTCCTTTCGCACAAATAGATAAAAACCAAGGGGCGGCGCACAGCACCGCCCCTCGGCCCCCTCATAAGGGACTTTGGGACAACTTGTCCCAAAGTTCATCCCTCATATACCAAGGACAGAAAACAGGCAAAACCGGATGCCAATTACCAATTTTCTTTCAGATATTCCTTCATACTCTCAAGGCCGCGCAGGACGGAGCCGCGCACCGAGCCGCTATGTACGCCCTCGGTCCGGCCCACCTCGGCATAGCTCTTGTCATCAATGACGCAGGCCTCCACACGGCGGCCCTGCATTTCGGGCAGGGTGTTCAATGCGTTCCAGAGGTAGAAAAAGCGTTCTGCCCGCAGCACCAGCTCCTCCGGGGACGGCTCATGCAGACAGGCGGAATACTCGATGCCGTCATCGCAGTCCAGAGAATACTGTGCCTTGTTGCGGGTGACACGGCGGCGGTAGGCGGCCTCGTATCGCTTGTCAGCCTTCAGCTCTTCTGCAACCTCGTCGGGAGCTTCGATATATTCATCATGGGTATACCAAGAATAAAAGTCTTTCAGATTGATGGTTGTCATTATATTTTCCTCCGTTCAGATTTTTTGTGGGTGGATAGTCGATCTGAACGGAGGGGCGGCGGAGATCGGCAGCCGGGGCAGGCCACTTTGGGACAAATTGTCCCGAAGTGCGGGCATACAAAAACGCCCGCACAGCATGACGCTGTACGGGCGCGCGAAACATGGTTGCAGTTGGTGTACTGGCAGATTTCACATCCGAAGTCAGACTTGCCCGGAGGGGAAGCTACGCTTTTTTTAGCTGGTGCAAATCATGGGTGCTGTGAAAAAGCAAAATGAACACGACGATCCCTCCTCGGAAACCGCCGTGTTCCTTATAAAGTCGTCGTATAACGCGGCGGCTTTAATTGACAGCCGCCGAAAACAAAAGAGCCGATAACTCGCGCCCAAAGGCTGCGGGTTATCGGCTCTGCGTCTATGCGTCTGGCTCTTTGATAACAGATATATTTAGTTCGTTAACGCATATCAGCGTCTCCTGTTTACACTTTGGGCAAAATAGCGGAAAATTTTTGAGCACAGTATCAATGCGGATTTTTGTCCGTGTTTTGCTCCTGCAAATAGGGCAGTTGATCCATTCCATCATTATTCAACAGGTACATTGTAGTAGAAACGGCTAGCAAGAACATCTCTGTCCTTATAGTAGGTATAAATATTTTCCACTCGTTCCCAAACCTGTTCATCAAAATAGATATCACTTCTCTGGCTGATAATGCTTTCGACATGCTGTCGGAGGTTTGTATAGAATAGATCGGTTACTTCGTAGCAAACATACTGGTCATCTTCGTAAACCTTGTACTGCTCCAGCTGCTCAAATGTGATAATTTGACCGTGGATAAAGGCATAATCTTCCAGGCTCTGAATGTCATCTACACTGTAAGTGAAGAAATAGAGCAAGGGAACCTCTGCACCACCATCAACCTCGCCTTTGTGCTGGGGTACATAAGCACTTAAAACCAATGCGCTTTCACCCTCTGCGGAGCCAACGGGGATACCATAACCGTCAAGTGTATGTTCATGTAGCCCTGTGAGCCAATGCTGCGTTTCCAACGGAGCGGTTTTATCAAAAACAACATCCGGATTTAGGCCGTCAATAGCCAAGGGAGATGCCTCCGAGGCAACAATATCCCGATCAAGTGTAGCAAGTAGTTCTTGGCACTTTACAAGGTAGTTGTCAGCGTGGTTTCTCCGATCTGCAATATCGGTATAATAATTTTCAAAGTATGGCTGCAGTTCTTCCATAATCTGTGCTACCAGTTCTTTGTCAGCTTCAACGGGAGTTACAGGGATGGGGTCATCGACAACTGTTTTAATAGGCTCGGCAAAGGTGACAAAACACATCCAATCCTGCCCAAACATAAAATTGTTGTTTGTCAGCACAAAGTAATAGTTATCATCGGCAAGCGGCTGCTCCAGAAAATCCATATCGTATGCTTTGGAGAGGTCTACCGTCATAACGCCGTTCGTATGCGCTTCAAATTCTGTTCCATCAAAAACAATGGTATCAGAAACAGGCTCAACTTCCTTTCCGGTAGACCACCGCATAAGTTTAAGCTGTCGCTGGAAACTTAGGTCTTTGTCGGATTTGTTTGCCACTTGAATAGTCACGATACCATTACCCTCATAGGTGGCAGACAGACTAAGGTCATCTCCGGATAACGATGAAAACAGGCTGACAGCAAATGCCGTCATGGTGAGACTACAAACCAATACAGCAGCTACAAGCATAGCTGCTCTGATGGGCTGACGGCGGCGCCGAGTTTCCAACGCAACGCCTGTCTTTTCTTCGAAAATATCTTTTATATTCTGCAAATTCGTTTTATTGAAAGAATCCATATTGGCCTCCTTGTTTAGTTTGAAAGCGACTCGCGCAATTTCAACTTTGTTTGATATAGGCGGTTATCAACCTGCTTAACGCTCATATCCATTGCAAGCGCAATTTCCTTTGGCTTTTGATCATAGTAATAGCGGCGGATCAAGATTTCCCGATCTGGCTCACCCAAGGCATTTACTGCTGCAATCAGGGACTTTCGGGTTTCGGCTTCAAGGATGTTATCGACAACACCAAGCTGGTCTATGAAATCGGTATTCTCAAGCGAAATCGTATTCCGTTTTGAAATTTCCCGACATCTGTTTACTGCTTGTGTTCTGGCAACAATGGAAAGCCATGTTTTTAACTTCCCTCGTTGGGGGTCGTATTTGTCAGGATGTTCCCATAAGTAAATGAATGTATCGGCAACACACTCCTCGACATCTTGAGTTGATCCCATGTTGTTCAAAACCGCGCCTGCAACCGCCCACAGCAGTTTGGAGTACTTTGTAATCACTTCGTTGATTGCGGCTTCGTTTCGGTTCTTGATTGCGGTTATCGTTCTCTCGTCATTCAAAAAGTTCACCTCTTGCCATGTGAATTAACCGGTCATATATAGTACGGTGAAATTCGTAAAAACACTTAAAGTATTTCAGAATTTTTAGCTATCAGTTTCTTGGACTACATATATTGTAGTTTCTTTCCATTCAACAGGCAAGGCTACGGATGGGGATTTCGCTAACGGCAAGCAGGGCAAGTGTAGCCACACTTGCGTTTTTGGCAAGCAATTCGAGTGTGAACACACTCAAGATTTTTGCGCCGGGCGGCGGAAAAATACTTGCCAAAATGCTTGTTGGGGAGTCTCCCCAAACCCGGTTGTCTGCGGCCCGGTGCTGACGCTCCGTTCCTTAACTTTGGGACAAAATGTCCCAAAGTAGAAATGCCGGGGAACAGCAAAAACTGTTCCCCGGCAGATCGGAAAATGTGGAAAGTATTTAGCAATATCCGTACAGGACATATAATCATATTACCCCCTCAAAAGCCGAGGCTGGAAACCCTTGCAAACAGGGCGTTTTTTCGGGCTAAATGTCCACACATCGGCCCTGCTTTTTGAGGTGCTCCCGATAGCAAAACAGGCAGCCGATCCCTCTCCAATAAGGACACCCCGCACAAGGCGTTCCTTCCGGTGCCTTCTGCGGGGCGGGTGCTTCTGGATGGGGGATCTCTTTCATCATGCGCTCATAGGGACTGTTGGTAAAGTTCATAAGTAAACCTCCGTTCATGTTCAACCCAATCCCCCCGCCCTTTCCCAGTCATGGGAAAGGGTGCGGCTCTGGAGGATATACCCCCGCCGCGCCGCCGGAAAATAGCACAGCCGGGGCCGCCAGTCAAGGGCAATCCGCCGATATACGGCGGTGCGATGCACCCTTGACAGACAACTCCCGGCTGTTCTGAACGATATGCGGCGACGGGGGATATACCGCCCGAGCCATGTTTGGAGGAAAGCAGTTTGGGACAATTTGTCCCGAAGTTAGATTATATAATATTTCTAAGAGCACTCGTTGTCTCCTATGAGCGCTTTTGTCGAAATATAATTTATTGTGGAAAATTTGCGTAATAAGGTGTATTATGAAATACAAGGATTGATGATTTTTCTGGAGAGGTGCCGAAGCATGACGATAACACTTGAAAGTTCTATTATTCACATTCTAAATACCGCAGAAGAATACCCCATTCTTTCTAACCGCCCATTTCCTCTTGATTCGGAGGTTAAGGATTATTTGACTAAAACTATTGAAAAAACAATTTCAAGTGACGATGTAAAAAACTGCTTTTTTAGATCAGAAACTAACATCTGGCAACAATGCAAAGATGTATCTTGGAATCTCATCTCTGTCTCCCAAAGTATCGCAAAAGAAATGTTTATCATCATGCGTAGAAACAAAGAAATACCTGTGGCGGATTTACTATTTGGAATTGCTAATGTCGATAGTCATAGATACTTCTTTATGTTAAAACTTGATTATAGAAGTGCATTTACTCATTTTGTTAAAACAATTGACAGTCAGATTTCCATTAACATTATTCAACATCATGCACTTTTTCCTGCTCAAGCGCCCAAAATTGTAGAGGGCTTTTTGATTGATATGGATATGCCATCGGTTAAAGTCATTGAACGAAAATATATGGTTGATGGAATAAAAGATTTTTATATTTCAACTCAAATTTTGGGCTGTACCGAAAGCAAGACTCCCCGTCAGAAAACGACAAAACTTTTACAGGTTGCCGAAAAAATTGCTAATCTGTACTACTCTGACGAAGATGAGATGGACATACATATTTCAACGACTATGCACGAGGAACTGCAAAAAGGTCAAGTGCTGTCAGTTGAAAATTTAGGACAAAAGTTCTTTTCGAAAAATCTGGCAGCACAAGAAGAATTTTTTGAACGGTTGTCTGCGGTAGATATTTCTCGGGATGAAGAGTTGTCTTTATCTGAACGATTTCAACGGAAGTTTCAAAAACAGGCGATTAGAACTTCCAGTGGAGTTGAAATTAAAATACCTACACAGGTGTATTCAAATGCAGATGAGATAGAATTCATCAATAACCCTGATGGTACGGTATCTTTGCTGATCAAAAATATAGAGCTATAAACGGTTTCCGTTGTAAAGGGAGGTATACGATGTCTACAAAAAATATATACTTGTTTAAAGTCTCGATTCGTGATACCCAAACAAATACCGAGGTTCCCGTTCAATTATTTAGAGGGTTATTACGGGAAATTTTTGATAGAGAAGGCCGGAATAATGCGCTCAAACTGACTTACGAGGACACTGAGCCGATGATGCTCGATATTCTGGAGAACACAGAGGAATATCTTTTTGCAAGACTCAATCGAAAACGACCCAACAACAGTATGCAAAAGAGAAACTATAATACGTATGAAACCGCAGATGTATTGCCTCCAGACGAAATTGGAAATAACGGTGTTGAATGGTTTACATACTGTATTTTAGGCTATAGTCACGGCATCCTTTCCCTTATTAATTCTAAAGGTGCTCCCAATGAAGGCGCATTAGCTCGGGTTTTTTCGCGCTATAATAATAGGTTTTCTTTAGAAACCGAAGCCATTCCTAATCAGAATCTGATTAATGAACTTATCAATGGACATGCTCCCGAGGTCAACAGAGTGCAAATAGATATTGCACAACCAGATGCGCAGATATTGCAGGACTTATTCGGGTTTAACGATAGAGAAGTTTTACAGGCAGTTGGGCAGAATACCTCCAGCATTGTGTTTGAAATCAAACCGGATTTTCGAGGGGCTTTGTCAACAGACGTAAATGTAATTTCCCGATTAATTGGTGCATTACAGCAAAACAGAAATAGGTATCGTTCTGTCGTTCTATCGGGAAAAACCACAACCGGGGAACGTCAACGCCAATATGATCTCTATGAAGAATACTTCAAATATCCCATAAGTGTGAGTGAATATCGGCAAGAAAATGGCCAAAAAATTGAGCGTGAAAAAGCCGAGATTCTCCGAGATTACAGGCTCAATATGATGAATGTATACAATGAATATAAGGACATCATTTTGGCAGTCAGTAATCGTTAACCTGTATGCAGTATAAAGTGAGGAGGTGGACATTATAAAGAACTTTTTCAAAATAACATGTAATGTCTTACCCCTAATTTTTTCTGCGGCTGGGTGCATCTATATTCTTTGCGGTGGTGCCCCTTTGCTGATTGTCGCAGATGATCCGTCGTTTCACTTTAATTTGATAACCGTAAATGCTTTGTTTGGTGGATTTTTATATACAAATTATTCTTTGCTTTTAGGATTGTTAGATAACTCCATTGTTGAAAAAGTTAAGAACACTAAAATTATTAGCAAACGAAACTCGCATATACTCAAAGGCATCATTTATGCTACGGTTTCCGTCATGGCTGGTTTGTATCTGGTGCTTGTCCCGACAAACGGTTCGAAGTTCCTCCACGCAATCTATTGTTTCATGCAAAACGCTGAAATATCATTTATGGCCTTTTTGATCTTTTATTTTCTATTGTCCTTGAAAGAAATGAGTGTATTGGTTGGTGCAATTCACAACGATAAAGGGGCAAAGACTGATAAAGAAATCAAAGAATTAAAAGAAAAAATCCAGAGCAAGCAAAACCAATGACAGTTCCCATCTTCGTCCAATAGCACTACTTTGGGACAATTTGTCCCGAAGCTGAGAAAAGAAAAACGCCGCCCCTTGTCCTATTGGGCGGCGCAGATGCTCACGATTTAATATTGGTGGAAATACTGATTGCCGACTGCCCGAATACCATTTTTGTTGTTCGTAATTCCGTGGAATCCTATAATTACACTCCGACCAAACAATGATAATCCGAACTACATTATCCAGGTGGGTAATGTGTTCGGATTTATCATTTCTATTGAGAATATATTGTAAAACAACAGGGGGAGGAAACGAAGTTTCCTCCCCCTGTTATTAGAGACGCATCTGGAGTCAGTGGATCGTGCCAGGTGGATAGGGCCCATAAATGGAGGTCAAGAATCCATCCTCGTCTAAGGTTACCTCCAGGAAGGAATCATCCGCCATCGTCAGTTTGACCACTCCCTCATACTGCGCCGGGCCGATGGACGCAACCTCGCCGTAGTCGAAGTAACTGCTTTTCCGATACCACCATAGGGCGCGCTGCTCCTCCGTCATGTCCGCCCATTCGCCGGGGAGGTTCACCGCATCCTTCCGCATGGGCGACCAGGGAGCCAACTCTGACTGCCACTGCAGGTTTATGTTGGGGATAAAACTGCTGTAATCCACAAGCGCCCACCGACTGTTGTAGTTGGGCAGATCGTAGCTCATGTAGAAAAAGCTCCGATGATCTCCGTCCCGGTCGATGGCGACCTGCTGGGATTCTATTCCGCCCCAAAGATAGCAGCGCTCCGGGCGGTATCCCGACAACGCCTCCAGTTCCTCCAGCAGAAGGCCCCCCTGTTCCCGCGGAGTGGGCATCGGCGTCCCATCCGGCGTCCAACCGATCAGCTCGTCAGGGCGCAGTTCCATAAAGGTCACGGTAGTGCCGCCGATGGCCCCGCCCTGTGTGCGGGTGTCCTGGACTCCATCCCTCCGCCAGAGAAAGCCAGGGGAAAGGCGGTCGTACACCGGGGCGTATTCGTCCAGATACCACTTGGTGCCGAACTCATAGGAAAAACCAAAAGCTCTGTCCGGCTCATAAAACAGGAAGAAATAGCCCTCCGGCACCGACAGCTCGTCTATTTCCTCCGGCATGGTATATATACAGTATCCGTCGGGCAGGCGGTCATAGATCTGGTAGGACTTGCGGGGGGCCTCGCCCTGCGGCCTGGCGACGATTTCCAGCTCCCCGTCCAAATCCAGGTCGGTCATGCCCTCTAAATGTTCCGTGATATGAAAGACTATCCTGGGTTCCTGGTCGATGACAGAGAAAAACACCGCATGCTCGTCACCATCACAGCGCACTACAAAGCTGGGATAGCCCAGAACATTTCCGACGAAGGTGGCCCAAGAGTCGTCCTGGTTCCATACAAGCCCCTCCTCGTTGCAGCGAAACAACACGTTCCAATCCCGCCCGCCGCCCCGTCCAAGGAACCAGCAGGTGGGGCCATCGTAGGGTTCCTCAGTCCGAACCAGGGCAAGGGTGCAGTTCCCCTCCATTTGCAGCTCCGAATCCACCTCCCAGCCCTCGGGGAGGTATTCCTCCGGGGAGCCCCAGGGCCGCAGGCGGTCGAGGTCAAAGTCGACCAGCTCGGAGCACTCTAATTCCAAATGGTCAGGCCATTGATGGTATTCCAGCTGCCGGGCAAGGCGTACTTCCTCACCAGGAGATGACAGGGGCATATCGAACAGCACCGTTCCATCCTCTTGAGTAGGAACGGTTACTGCCGCATCTATCGCTCCCTGCGGAGACTGGAAATTCATGATGACCTGTCCGTTTCCAGGTGACAGTTCCCCCCCCATGAGAGGCAGACGACTGTTGCGAGACAAACCAGCCCAGAGAGAAAGCCATCACAAGTACGGCCACTCCTACAACGCTCGTCAGTAAAATGCACTTTTTCGATATTTTGGGAGAAGAAGGTTCCCGCTCCTCCTCTTTGAGCAATTCAGCCAGCGTACCGACGGGAAGATCAAGCACCGCTTCGATGCCTTCCAAGTTTCGCGGGGTGGGGACAGATTGTCCTATCTCCCATTTGGACACCGCCTGCCTGCTGACACCAAGTTCTTCTGCCAATCGCTCCTGGCTCATGCCTTTTTCTTCTCTGGCTTGACGGATCGCAGTTCCCAGCATAGACACCACTCCCTTCTTGTCTCGCCTTAATTATAGCAAGTGGGCCCGGTTGCGTCTACAAACTTTCCCGCAACTGGTACAGTTACGGGAAAAAAGGGTGGGAGTATCGTTTGAGATGCCCCCGCCTTGTGCGTTAGTCTTGTTTTACCTTGTTCTGTTCCTGTTGCGCTTTCCACTCGGCAAATTCCCGCTGCCCCTCCTCACTCTCAAAAAACGCCTGTATCTCCGGGAGCAGGATGCGGGCCAGAGCCTCTACCTCATGGTAGGGTATCCCGGTTCCATAGTCGTTGGGTTTCTTCTTGCGTGGCATGGAATCACCCCGTTAGAACCGTTCCTCGTCAAACAGATAGCCTTGGAATACTGTTCCATCTCCCGTTATGAAACGGCCCCTTGCGTCTTTTGGTATCTGCTCGGCGGCGCTGGTGTTGTCGAGAATGATTTGAGAAAGCACACTATCCGCTCTGCCGCAAACACGGAAATCCATGTTGTTGCGTATCTGGCCGGGGATGATGGTCGCATCCGGCCTCTGCGTGGCAAGAATGAGATGAATACCAAATGCCCGTCCCTGCCGCGCAATGGTGGACAGCTTGTTTTCAATTTGTGCCAGCAGCTTCTTCCGTTCGTTATCAGCTCCGGTCTTGTCCAACATCTCCGCCACCTCGTCACAGGCGAACACCAGCCGGGGAAGTCCCTCCCCCGTGGCCTCGTTGTAGGTGTCCAGGTCTTTGCACTCCGTTTCTTCCAGCCGCTTTTTGCGGCACTCCAAAACCGCCGTGAGTTGGTCTAAGGTATAGAGCAATTCATCCTCCCGGAAACACATGTGGCATTTCTGCCGCCAAACCCTGGGGAAGTCTACGCCGCCCTTGAAGTCCGCTATGTAGACCTCCGCCCCCTTTTCCACCGCCTGCATAAGCAGCAGCTTCAGCAGTACGCTCTTTCCGCTGCCCGTGGAGCCGCCCAGCAGGATATGGGGGATGTTGGCGAGGTTCACCGTCACAGGCCCCGTCAGGCTTTCCCCCAGCACCAACACAAAGCTGTCTGGGGACAGATATTTGTCTTTCCAGGGGAGCAAGGCCGGAAAATCGCTCTCGGCGGGGACGGCATAGACACAGATGATTTTCCGCCCCTCCGCCCATGTCATTTTCGCTATGGTGATATTCAGGGCCGTTTCAATCCTGGCCCGCTTGTCCTCCCACTCCCCCAGAGGTATGCCACAGGGGTCAAACTCCCAGAGCGTCAGCCGGGGCGTGTCCTTGTCCCGCTGCTTGCACAGGAGGATAGGGGCCTCTCCGGCGTGGTTGACAAGGCCCACCTTCTGCAAGCCCTCCTTTGCCTCCCTGCCGCCCCAGGGTGTTCCCAGGAGTACCAGGACGGCCAGGAGGCCGCCCACGGCGTAGAGAGGCACTAACAGGTCTATAACGGCGTTCAGGACGGGGGAAAACATACCGTAGGCGTCCAGGCCGAACAGGTGTCCCCGGAACAGCCAGACCAGCACAGCGCCCGCAAGGTACGCCGTGAGCAGCAGCCCCTTGTGGGGTGTGTCCCTGGCCGCCATAAGCCCCGCTTTCATGCGCCGAAGCAGATGGCGGTTTTCCGTCCGCCTGGTGATGGTGTCTTTATCGTTTCTGGTCACAGGGCCAGCCCCCTTTCTTCTTCTGGACGGTGGTTCCGTCCGGTAAAAACTCAATGATGTTATGGATACGGCGGAGGAACGCCCGCCAGGTTTCCGGCCTGTCCCACTGTTCGCCCCGGTACTGCTTTTCCAGCGGAAGGTTAGAGGTGATATAGACCGTGGTATAACAGGCCGTTTTGTCATTGTACCGGGCGGGGAGGGACAGGGGGTAAATGTCCAGATAGTTCAGCATATCTTCAATGGGGACTTGCCCGCTGAACTCCTCGAACACAAGCACCTCCTGCCCGTGGTAGCCGTCAAAGGAAATGCCTTTTGCCGCCCGGTAGTTTGTCACCCGGTAAATGCTCCGGGGGTCGTGGGCCTCGTAAATGCTCCTTGTCTTGCCCGCCCCGCTGGCCCCGTAGAGGTAGGATACTTCCAGGGGCCTGTTTTCCACGGCGTACTTCTCCGCCGTCAAAGTCTGCCGAAGCAGGTCAATGTCACGGACACGAAAGGCCATAGCCGGGTTATCGTCAATGATTTCCGTGGTGGTCATGCCGTCCCGGATATTCTGGACGAGCCGGAACATCTCCGGGTGTTTCTCCGCTCGCTCCGGCGGGGCCTCGCCCCATTCCTCGAAAGTCCCAGGCACCGAGGTTTCCGCCTTGTCCGTATCCGCCCATCGGCCCTCCTTGCGGATGTATGCCCGGTTTTCCTGTACCGTTCCATATGCCTTTTCGATATGGGCCACGGGAAAACGGTTTTTGATGGTGGCAAAGCGCACAGGCGATGGAGCATAGAAAAACAGGTGCGTGTGATATGTCCCCGTTGACGCTGTTTCATCGGCCATGCAGTAATAGGCCGGGGAAAACCGCTGTAAGATTTCCTTGATTGCGCTATGGTCTAACCCGGCCTCTGATGGATTGTTAATCACCAGCGCCCATTTTCGGGATTGGCTGTTGCTGCCCATGTAAAGCCTCCCTTGTATTGCTACATGCTACAAGTTTCCCATAAGGGGTAATACTGCCCCCTTATGGGAAAGGCGGCGCTGGCGCTGCCGCCGGGGGACACTTCCCTTGAGGGGAATTGTCTTTTCCCCGGCTGGCCTCCCCAGCGCCGCCAGCGCATCAGGTCTTAGGGTTCACCAAATGGATACCCGTGGCCCTGGCCCCCACCTGGGGCTGCCCCTGGCTCCAATAGATGAATACCTCCAGGCCGTCAAAGCGCACCTCCGCATAGCCGTCCGGGGCGTCCATGCGTTTATCCCCGTCAATCCGCACATTGATTTTGTCCAGGCCCTTTTCCGGCATAGCGACGGTATAGCGGTAGCCGAGGACGGTATCAGTTTTGCGGTTTTCACGATACTCATAGGCCGGGGACACCTCCACCAGCCACAGCTTGCTCCCAAGGCTCCGGGGGTCAATGATAAGGTCGGTGATCTTCATAGGTTCTCCTTTCCGGGCGGTGCGTGGCCTTTGCCCCACCCTTTTGAAATCACAAGTCCTTGTGTTGTCCCCATCATACCAGGGAAAAAGCGAAATGTCGTTTCATGCGTGAAACACTTGAAAGGGCGCAAAAAACCGACGCCCCTGTGCTGTATAGGGCGTCGGCTTTTAATCGGTCATTCACTTGTCAGATGTCAGAAGGGGGAGGCCCCTGCCGTGCAGCAGGTCGTTGGTTTCGTCTACGGTGTAGCCATGCTCCGCCGCCTCGTCCCACACATAGAACTCCGGGAACGCTGTATAAAACAGCTCCCGCCGCTGCTCTAATGTGAGTTCCAGCGCCTGGGCAATGGCCTGTATCGTCCTTAACTCCGGCCGGTAGTAGGGGTTCCTTTTTGTGTCGTAACTCGTTATTCTGCTGATGGTCGCTTTGGACTGCCCGGACATTTTCGCCAGCCGTGCGGGACTCCATTCCAGCACGGCTAAATATCCGTTCACCAGCTTGGACAATTCAAGTCTATAATCCGGGCCTTGCTTTGGCGTCTGAACTGCCAAAGCTGTATCCTCGGATTACAGATTTCGGTTTAGATGGGTTTGCCGCCGGAGGTGGTGCGCCTGGGGTCGTGTCGCTGGGGTCTATGGTATCGCCGTAACAGGAAAAGACTACTTACCATAGCGGCCACCTCCTTATCGTGAAATACGCCTTGGGTGAATAATAGTGTTTACTATCCACCTCCGGCGTGCAAAGCCCGCTCACGATAATTCAATGTTACATTGGAATACGGAAATGGAGCCGTATTCCCCCGTCAATCCTGGGGCACTTGCCGGGACAGCGTACAGCAACCGCTTTCCCATGCCCGTCACATGTGGGCGGTATCTTAAACACCGTCCGGGGTTCCTCCTTGTGTGCCGCTGAAAACGGCGGCTTACTTTGCTTCTTGGTTTTTCATGTTTCATTTATGGCAGGGCAACGATATATTACCATACCTGTTCCATATATTGGTGAATATTTTGTGAATAATTCTATATCTTGCGTTGCCCTGCCTTTCTTGCCAGTAGCCCAGCCCCCTCCCCCTGTCAATGGTCAAGATAAACGGCCCATGTGCCGCCATTGACAGGGGGAGGGGCCTGGGCTTTTCGGTTATCAAGGGGTGTCAGCCGCAGGCTGGCTGACACCCCGGTTCAATACTGGGATTTACGAGGAAACAAAATAAAGAGTTGACTAATATACTTATTTGCGATAGTCTTATATCAACAGAAAAAGGAGGCCCGCAGAATGAAAGAAATGATTGGTGAACGCCTAAAAGCCCTCCGTGTGGGTGTCCGTCTGTCCCAGACGAAACTTGCCGGGATACTCGGCACACAGCAGTCCAGTATCAACCGATACGAGCAGGGCCAAGCCGTCCCAGGGCCGGAGATGTTTGTGAAGTACGCTGACTATTTTGATGTGTCTATGGATTATCTCTACTGCCGTACAGACGAGCCACGGGGCAAGCTGTACGACTACAAGCCCCAGGCGCTTAAAGAAAAGATGGAACAGAGCGAGGAAATGCGGGAATTTATAGAAATGTGCTTTGACCCGCAAGCGCCCGTCAACAAGCGTCTGAAAGAGGCGCTGCTTCGGATTATGACAGAGGAGGCGAACGAGGAATGAAAGCGGTGATCTATGCCCGGTATTCCAGCGACAACCAGCGGGAGGAAAGCATTGAGGGCCAGCTTCGGGAGTGTACGGCCTATTGTGTGAAAAACGACATTACCATTTTGCGGACATACATTGACCGGGCCTTGTCCGCCAAGACCGACAACCGCCCGGACTTCCAGCGCATGGTGAAGGACAGCGCCAAGGGCCTGTTTGATGTGGTCATTGTCTGGAAGTTAGACCGTTTCGCCCGGAACCGCTACGACAGCGCCCATTATAAGGCCCAGCTTCGGAAGTATGGCGTCAAGGTGCTTTCTGCTACGGAAAACATTTCCGAGGGGCCGGAGGGTATCATTCTGGAAAGTATGCTGGAAGGTATGGCGGAATACTACTCCGCTGAGCTGTCCGAGAAGGTTATCCGGGGCCATACGGAAAACGCTCTGAAATGCAAGTATAACGGCGGTACGCCCACCTTCGGCTATGTTATAGACAAGGATATGCAGTACCAGCTTGACCCTCGCACCGCCCCCGTGGTGCTGGAAATATTCACCCGGTATGACCAGGGAGCCACCATGAAGGAAATCATGGAGGAAATGCGGCAAAAGGGCGTTACAACGGTACGAGGTAAAAAGATTGACCTGAACTTTATGGCCCGTCTGCTGAAAAACCGGAAGTATATCGGGGAATACAGCTATCGGGAAATTGTCACCCCCGGCGGTATCCCCGCCATTGTCCCCCAAGACCTGTTTGACAGGGTGCAAAAACGGCTTGCGGCAAACAGAAAAGCCCCGGCCCGCCACAAGGCCGAGGACGATTATCTGCTGACCACAAAGCTGTTTTGTGGCACCTGCGGGGCCATGATGGTTGGCGAGAGCGGCACCAGCGCCAGCAAGGGCCGGAAATACCATTATTATCGCTGTGTAAACACCAAGAAACAAAAAAGCTGCAACGCCAAGCACAAGAGCATACGGAAAACGCCCATTGAAAACGCTGTTGTCAACGCTGTTATGGCAAAGGTAATGGACGATAATTTTGTGGAGTACATAGCCGACACCGTGATGGACATTCAGACCAGAGAGAGCAGCGTCCTCCCGGCACTCCGGCACCAGTTGGAGGAAACAGAGCGAGGTATCACCAATATGCTGAACGCTATCCAGATGGGGATTATAAACGCCTCCACCAAACAGCGGCTTGACGAGTTGGAGGACAGGAAAGCGGATATAGAGCTGCAAATTATCCAGGAGGAAATGAAACACCCCATGCTGACCCGTGAGGATGTGACATACTGGATTTGCCGTTTCCGTACCCTGGATGTGTCCAAGCTGGAAGAACGGCGGAGGCTTATTGACAGCTTTGTAAACTCCGTGACCGTCTTTGACGATTACATTTTGATTACCTTTAACTATAAGGAGGGCGAGGAAAGGCTTGATTTTACTGACATTGAAAGTTCGGATTTACAATCGGTCGGGGGACCATGCAGAGTGTCCTTATAGGATCTGAGTATCCTGTAATGGACACTCTGCTTTTTTAT
>OGLS01000892.1_pt1 | contig 22864 bp, 17 predicted proteins | sample 1572881 | NCBI WGS metagenome assembly OGLS01 (sample SAMEA2582013, study PRJEB24529) | metagenome | biome: Human gut stool | place: China | collected 2011
AATTCGCAGTAAGTAAACCGGAAGTTCTGTATCACACGGACGAACGTGGTAAGAAACTTGAGCCAATGGAAATCGCTTATGTAGATGTTCCGGAAGAATTTTCCGGTACTGTAATCCAGAAGCTGAGCGAACGTAAAGGTGAGCTGCAGGGTATGAGCACTGCCAGCGATGGCACTGTACGTCTGGAGTTCCACATTCCTTCCCGTGGACTGATCGGATTCCGTAATGAATTCCTTACCTCCACCAAGGGTACCGGTATCCTGAATACCACATTTGACGGATATGCACCATACAAGGGAGATTTCCAGTATCGTAAGCAGGGATCCCTGATCGCATTTGAGGCCGGTGAGTCCATCACCTATGGTCTGTTCAACGCCCAGGAGCGCGGCGCTCTGTTCATCGGTCCCGGCGTCAAGGTATACGAGGGCATGATCGTGGGCGTGTCTCCCAAGCAGGAGGACATCACCGTCAACGTCTGCAAGAAAAAGCAGCTGACCAACACCCGCGCCGCCGGCTCTGACGACGCGCTGCGTCTCGTGCCGCCGCGCAAGCTGAGCCTGGAGCAGTGCCTGGAGTTCCTCGCGGACGACGAGCTGCTCGAGGTCACGCCCAAGAGCCTGCGCATCCGCAAGCGCATCCTCGACCATGAGCGCCGCATGAAGGCCGCCCACGGCAAGGGCGCGAAATAAGTTTGGCCCGTTCCCGCCGCTGTCCGCCGAGACGGCGGCGGGAATTTTGCGCCGCGCGGCGTATGGAGAAAGATTTCTCTTTACAAGTACCGCGGGGTGTGGTATTGTAAAACAGTCCATGTGCCCGGATCCGGGGCTTGCCGCTTTGCAGCGGTGCCTTTCCGCCCGGTTCTGCGCCAGCGGATACGAAAACAAAGAAAGGAAGTCATCACCATGATCACCAAAGCTGAAAAGACCGCAGTCATCGAAGCCAACAAGACGCACGAGGGCGACACCGGTTCTCCGGAGGTCCAGATCGCCATCCTCACCGAGCGCATCCACCAGCTCACCGAGCACCTGAAGGTGCACCCGAACGACAAGCACAGCCGTCTGGGCATGTACAAGATGGTCGGTAAGCGCCGCCGTCTGCTCGACTACCTCGCCAAGAAGGACATCGAGCGCTATCGTGCGATCATTGCAAAGCTGAACATCCGCAAGTAAGTTCGGCTTTTCCGAAGGGTATGAACGTTTGAACGCAGGGGGATAATTTCATATTGTCCCCCTGCTTTTTTCGTTTCCGCCCCGGCAGCCCATTTTCGGGAGCGCCGCTGCCCAGTATTTGAATCTGCGCCCCATCGCGCATGGGACGTGGATGCAAGTGCTGGCTCTGGCGTTTCCGCCAACAAAAGAAAGGAGCACCAGAACCCATGATTATCACCACGCACAAGCAGTTCCCCAACTACAAGCGCTACGAGATCGAGTATGAAGGCCGTCCCCTCGTCATGGAGACCGGCAAACTCGCAGAGCTGTGCAACTCCGCCGTCCTCGTCAGCTACGGCGAGACGACCGTGCTCGTCACCTGCACGGCCTCCGCCCGCCCGAAAGACGGTGTGGATTACTTCCCGCTGTCCGTTGACTTCAACGAAAAGCTCTACGCCGTCGGCCGCATCCCCGGCAGCTTCATGCGCCGCGAGGGCAAGCCCAGCCTGCCCGCCGTGCTCGCCAGCCGCCTGATCGACCGCCCGATGCGCCCGCTCTTCCCGAGCGACCTGCGCAACGACGTCATCATCGCCTGTGAAGTGCTGTCCGTCGACCGCGACTGCAGCCCGGAGATCACCGCCATGATCGGCGCGAGCGCCGCCGTGAGCATCTCCGACGTGCCGTTCAACGGCCCCATCGCCGGCATCGTCCTCGGCTGGGACGGCGAGAAGTACCTCTTCAATCCCACGCAGGAGCAGCGCAAGACCAACCGCATGACCACCACCATCGCGGCCACGCACAAGAAGATCGTCATGATCGAGTCCGAGGCCGACCAGGTGCCGGACGATGTCATGTACGAGGGCATCGTGCAGGCGCATGAGCACCTGCAGCCCGTGCTCGACCTCATCGACAAGATGGTCAGCGAGATCGGCAAGCCGAAGTTTGAGTATGAGCACGCCTCCTTTGACGAGGATCTGTTCGAGCTCCTGTGCGCCAACGAGATGGAAGGCATGGAGTACTGCATGGACACCGATGACAAGAACGTGCGCGAGGCGCGCGTGAATGAATGGATCGCCGCCGTGCAGGAAAAATATGAAGCCGAGCACCCGGACATGATGCAGTACATGGACGAGATCCTCTACAAGATGCAGAAGAAGATCGTCAAGAAGTGGCTGCTTGCCGGTCATCGTGTCGACGGCCGCAAGATGAACGAGATCCGCCCGCTCGATGCCGCGTGCACGGCTCGGGCCTGTTCACCCGCGGCCAGACGCAGGTGCTGTCCATCGCCACGCTCGCCACGCTGTCCATGTCCCAGAAGCTCGACACCATCTGGGAAGAGGAAGAAAAGCGCTTCATGCACCACTACAACATGCCGCCGTATTCCACCGGCGACGCCCGCGCCGCCCGCAGCACCAACCGCCGCGAGTATGGCCACGGCGCGCTCGTTGAGAAGGCGCTGCAGTGCGTCATCCCGCCGGTCGAGGAGTTCCCGTATGCCATCCGTGTGGTGTCCGATGGACGCCGGCGTGCCCATCAAGGCGCCGGTCGCCGGCATCTCCTGCGGTTTGATCCAGGACGGCGACGACTTCACCACCTTCATCGACATTCAGGGCGTTGAGGACTTCCACGGCGAGATGGACTTCAAGGTCGCCGGCACGAAGCAGGGCATCACCGCCATCCAGATGGACCTCAAGAACGACGGCCTCAAGCACGAGATCGTCAAGGAAGCGTTCCGCATGACACGCGAGGCCCGCTTCCAGATCCTCGATGAGATCATGCTCAAGGCGATCGCCGAGCCGCGCAAGGAGCTGGCCGATTCCGCCCCGAAGATGATCCAGATGAAGATCAACCCCGACAAGATCCGCGAGGTCATCGGCTCGGGCGGCAAGGTCATCCAGAAGATCTGCGCCGACACCGGCTGCAAGATCGACATCGAGGACGACGGCTCCATCTTCATCGCGTCCGAGGACATCGAGGCCTGCCGCGCCGCGCGCAAGACCATCGAGAACATCGTCTTCGAGCCGGAAGTCGGCGAGCTGTACTACGGCAAGGTCTCCAACATCCGCAGCGACTTCGGCGCATGGGTCGAGCTGGCTCCGGGCAAGGACGGCCTCGTCAAGATCAAGGATCTCGAGTTCAAGCGCACCGAAAAGGTCGAGGATGTGCTCAAGATCGGCGACATGACCTGGGTCAAGGTCATGAATGTCGACGATCGCGGCCGCATCGACCTGTCCCGCAAGGACGCGATGCGTGAAAAGGGCCTGATGTAATTTCGGCACAACTGTGTGGGCGGGGTGCGCATACACCCCGCCCACTTTTCTACGGGGGGACAGCACATTATGTACGAAAAACAGACGCTGCCGAACGGCGTGCGCATCGTCTACGAGCACATGCCGCACGTGCGCTCGGCGGCCATCGGCGTGTGGGTCGGTGTTGGGTCACGGTATGAGTCGCCGTGCGAGGCCGGCAGCGCGCACTTTATCGAGCATATGCTCTTCAAGGGGACGGCACAGCACTCCGCCTCCGAGCTGGCAGAACGCATGGACGCCATCGGCGGCCAGGTGAACGCCTACACCACGCGCGAGGGCACGTGCTACTATGCGCGCGTGCTCGACGAGCACCTCGACCGCGCGGGCGACCTGCTCGCCGAGATGCTCTTCACATCGAACTTTTCCGAGACGGACGCAGATAACGAACGCGGCGTCATCCGCGAGGAGATGGACATGTACGCCGACACGCCGGAGGATCTGGTCACGGAGCGGCTCATCGGCGCCGCCTTCCCCGGCGCGCTGGGGCGGCCGGTGCTCGGACGCCCGGCCACGATCGACGCGCCTGCGCTCGTTCCAGATCGCGCACTATATCGCGCCGCGCATCGTTATCGCCGTGTCCGGAAGCTTCACGGATGAGAACATCGCGCACCTCGCCGCGCACTTTTCGTGGCTGCCCGTCCGGCCGGACCTGACCATGCGGCCCGGCAGTTACACCCCGGCCTTCACGCTCAAGCGCAAGGCCATCGAGCAAAACCAGATCAGCATCGGCTTTCCCGGCCTGCCGACGGGGGCGGAGGAGCGCTTCACCATGGCGCTGCTCTCGTCCATCCTCGGCGGGAACATGTCCTCGCGCCTGTTTCAGACCGTGCGCGAGAAAAACGGTCTGTGCTACGCCATCTACACCTACACGGCGAGCTTTCTCGACTGCGGCATGTTCGGCATCTCCGCCGCCGTCGGCCGCGAGACGGAGCAGCGCGCGCTCGCGCTCATCCGCGACGAGCTCGAGCGCTTCCGCACCGACGGCGTCACGCAGTCGGAGCTCGACCGTGCGCGCGAACAGGTGCACGCGAGCGTGCTCATGGCGGAGGAATCCACCGCCTCGCGCATGAACAAGCTCGGCTATTCCGAGCTGTACCTCGGCCGGGTGCTCCCGGCGGACGAGGTGCTCGCGCGCTACGACGCCGTCACGCGCGAGGACATCCTCGGCCTCGCGCGCGAGACGCTGGACTTTGACTGCGTGTCGTTCTCGGCCGTCGGCCGCCTGCGGCCGCAGGAGGAATACGCGCAGCAGCTCAGGGGATAACAAAAAACGCCGCGGAGGCCTCCGCGGCGTTTTTCTGTTTCAGTTGTCCGACTCACCGGCCATGACCGTGTGCCGGATGCGGCGGATACCACACCCGCGCCGCTTGCGCAAGGGGGCGGATCCTGCTGCCATGTATCGCAAAACGGAACCCCGGCGGCTTCAAGAAGAAGCCGCCGGGGGCGTTTTGCTTTTTCAGGCGTTTTGGATCAGCAGCTCCGCGATCTGCACGCAGTTGGTGGCCGCGCCCTTGCGCACCTGGTCGCCGCAGCACCATAGGCACAGGCCGTTGGGGTCGGTCAGGTCGGGGCGGATGCGGCCGACGAACACGAGATCCTGATCCGACGTGTCGAGCGGCATGGGATACTGCAGCGCGTCGAGATCATCCACAAGGCGGCAGCCGGGGGCGGCGGCGATGGCCGCGCGCGCCTCGTCAACGGAGATGTGGTGCACGAAGTGCACGGCGGCGGAGATGGAGTGACTGCGCACGACGGGCACGCGCACGCAGGTGCACGAGACGTTCATGTCCGGCAGGTGCAGGATCTTGCGGCCCTCGTTCTGGAGCTTCATCTCCTCGGAGGTGTAGCCGTCGCACTGCTCGCCGCCGATCTGCGGGATGACGTTGTAGGCGATCTGGTGCGCGAACACCTTCGGCGCGTAGCTCTTGCCGGCGCGCAGGGCGTCGACCTCGTTTTGCAGCTCGATCGGGCCGCCCGCGCCCGCGCCGGATACGGCCTGATACGTCGACACGACCATGTCGCGGATGGGTGAGAGCTTGCGCAGCGCGTTAATGGCGGTCAGCGTGATGATGGTCGAGCAGTTGGGGTTCGAGATGATGCCGTGGTGTAGCTTCACGTCTCCGGCGTTGATCTCCGGCACGACGAGCGGCACGTTTGGGTCCAGGCGAAAGGCCGAGGAGTTATCCACGAACACGGCGCCGGAGCGCACGATCGCAGGGGCGAAGCGCTCGGCAATGTCGTTTTCCGCCGCGCCGAGGACGATGTCCATGCCGGAGAAGGCGGCGTCCGTCGCCTCCTCGAGGGCGATATTCTGTCCCTGCCACGACACGACCTTGCCGGCCGAGCGGGCGCTTGCGAGCAGGTGCAGCTCCCCGACGGGGAACTTGCGCTCGGCGAGGATCTTCATCATTTCCTGCCCGACGGCGCCGCTGGCGCCGAGAATGGCTACGCGATACTGCTTCATATTTGAAAACTTCCTTTCTTATTTCACAAAGCTGTTGTACAGGACCTGGATGGCGGGCGCGAAATCCTTCGTGTCCACGCCGACGATGATGTTGAGCTCATCCGGCCCCTGCGAGATCATGCGGATGTTGATGCCGTGCTCGCCGAGCGCGGCGAAGATGCGGCCCGACGTGCCGGGGCGGAAGGCCATCTTCCGGCCGACGGCCGCGACGATGGAGATGTTCTCCGTCACGTGCAGATTGTCCGGGTGCAGCTGCTTTTCCAGCTCGCCGAGGATGGAGTACAGGCAGGGGGCGACCTTTTCGCTCGAGACGACGAGCGACAGGCAGTCGATGCCGCTGGGGGCGTACTCGATGCTCACGCCGTGGCGCTCGAACACTTCGAACACCTGCCGGAACGTGCCCACGCTCGAGGACATACAGGACTTGGCGATCGTGATGATGGAGTAGTTTTTCTTGCCCGCGATGCCGGTGATGAGCCGACCGTCGTCCACGTCGTCGAACGACTCCATGATGAGCGTGCCGGGGTGGTCGGGGTCGTTGGTGTTGCGGATGTTGAGCGGGATATTCTTCTCGCGCACGGGGAAGACCGTGCCCTCGTGCAGCACCTGCGCGCCGACGAAGCTCAGCTCACGCAGCTCGTTATAGGTGATGCGCTCGATGGGCAGCGGGTCGGGCACGATGCGGGGGTCGGCCATAAGGATGCCGGACACGTCCGTCCAGTTTTCGTACACGTCGGCATCGAGCGCCGCGGCCGCGAGCGCGCCGGTGATGTCGCTGCCGCCGCGGGAAAAGGTGCGGATCTTGCGGTCGGGCGTCACGCCGTAAAAGCCGGGGATGACAACGCTGCGCCCGTCGGCCAGCCGCCGGAGCGCGGCGTAGGACGCCTCCTTGTCGATCGAGCCGTCAAACTGAAAGCGCACCCACAGCTCCGCGTCCAGAAACGAGTAGCCGAGGTAGTCCGCCATGAGCAGGGCGGAGAAATATTCGCCGCGCGACACGAGCTCCTCCTCCGAGATGCCGGCGCGCATCTGCCGGCGCAGCACGTCGAGCTCGGCCTCGATATCGACGTTCAGGCCGCATTCGTCGCGGATGGCGATGTAGCGATCGCAGATCATCTGAAAGACGGCGTCGCAGTTCACGCCGTACTGCAGGTGCGCGTAGCACAGGTACAGCAGGTCTGTGAGCTTGTGGTCGTCCGCGCTGCGCTTGCCGGCGGCGGACACGACGATCACCTTCCGCGCGGGGTCGGCGCGCACGATGTCGCGCACTTTTTCAAACTGCTTGGCGTCCGCCATCGACGAGCCGCCGAATTTTGCAACCTTCAGCATGGGGCCCTCCTTACTGCAGCGCGGCAAAGAAGCTCTCGCTGTCCTGCACCAGCGCCTGCGCCATGAGCGCGTGCATCCGGCTCACGGGCACGGGCTGCGTGATGACCGCACCGTCCCAGTCGCCCTCGGCGAGGGCGGCCAGCTCCGGCAGTGCGGCGCGCGTGCGCACGTAGTAGCGGTGCTGCACACCGGAATTGTCCGGTATGGCTGGAACGAACGAGTCGGTGTAAAATGCATGCACGCCGCGGCGGATGTCCACGAGATCCTGCACGACGTTGTAGGCCGTCGGGTAGCGGCCCGCGCCCTGACCGAAGAAGCTCTGCACGCCCATGCGGTCGCCCTCCATGCTGATGAGGTTGAAGTTCGCGGGCACGGCCGCCTCGAGCGCGTCATGGCCAAGCAGCGTCGGCTCGACGTAGGCGCGGATGCTGCCGCTTTTTTGCTCGGCCGTCGCGATCAGCTTGCACGTGCAGCCGTGCGCCTGAAAGCGGGCGATGTCCGCCTTGCGCACGTTGCGGATGCCGAACACCGGCACGTCCGCCTCGCGCAGCGACACGCCGAAGGCCACGTTGGCGGACAGGATCAGCTTGCGCTGAATGTCCAGCCCGTCGATATCGGCCGAGGGGTCGGCCTCGGCGTAGCCGAGCGCCTGTGCCTGCGCGAGCACGTCGGCAAAGTCCACGTCGCTGCCGTGCATCGCGTCCATGATGTAGTTGGTCGTGCCATTGAGGATGCCCCAGACGCGGGAGATATGGTTGGCGTTCGCGGCCTTTTCGAGGTTCGTCAGCCACGGGATGCCGCCGCCGACCGCCGCCGTGCACCGCAGTGCTGCGCCGTGCTCTTTGGCGAGCGCGGTGAGTTCGTCGTAGTACCGGCACATGAGGTATTTGTTCGAGGACACCACGTTCTTCCCGGCGCGCAGCGCGGCCGCCACGTATTCATACGCCGGGTGCAGGCCGCCCATGACCTCCACGACGGTGTCGACCGCCGGGTCGTCGAGAATGTCCTGCATCTCGTAGGTGGTTCGGGCTGTCAGCTCGCCGAGATCGCGCCGGCACAGCACCCACGCCGCGCGGATATCGTCCCGGCCGGCGAGCATATCGTAAACGCCCCTGCCGACAACGCCAAAGCCCAGAAGTCCGATGTTCATGATGTTCCCTCACTTTGTTTTGATGAAAATTGCCCGCGTATAGCGGACAGATGTTTTTCGAGCGAGAACAATATACCACGTCTGCCCCCGGATTGCAAGGGCGCGCGGGCACATTTTCCCGAAACCGGCAAAAAACCGGCAGAAGCGTGCTTCTGCCGGTTGCCTTTGTGCAGTTTTACTGTCCGCGGTTTTGCAGCGCGGTCAGGTAGGGGTTGAAGCGGCGCTCGGTCTCGAGCGTGGAGCAATCCATGTGGCCGGGGTAGACCTCGTAATCGCCGGGCAGAGCCGCGATCTTGGCCAGCGACTGCAGCTCGACCTCCATGCTGCCGCCGGCGAAATCCGTGCGGCCGCACGAACCGGCGAAGAGCGTGTCGCCGGTGAAGAGCGCGTCGCCGCAGATGAGCGTCACGCCGCCGGGCGTGTGGCCGGGCGTTTCCATGACGCGGAAGGTCAGATTGCCGACCTTGACCTCGTCACCCTCCTTATAAAAGATCGTGCCCTCGGGCGGGGTGAACGTGTAGCTGTCGAAGGCGACGGCCGTGCCTGCGTCGAGCGCGTTCATGTACACGGGCGCACCGGTCTCCTCGTGCACGGCGTAGACGGCGCCGGTGTGGTCGTAGTGGCCGTGCGTGAGCAGGATGGCGCGGCAGGTGAGGTGGTTGTCCTCGAGGTAGTAGAGGATGGTGTTGGACTCGTCGCCGGGGTCGATGACGGCGCACTCGAGCGTGGTCTCGTCCGTGACGATGTAGCAGTTGGTCATGAGGTGCCCGACGGGCAGACATTTGATGAGCATGGGGTGGCCTCCTTTATAAATGATCGGTATCGAGCAGGATGGTGACAGGGCCGTCGTTGACGGATGCAACTTTCATGTCCGCGCCGAACACGCCCGTGCGCACCGGGAAGCCGCGGGCCTCACAGCCCGCGATCACGCGCTCGTAGAGCGGCACGGCGGTCTCCGGCCGGGCGGCGGCCGTGAAGCCGGGGCGGCGGGAGCGGCAGTCGGCAAAGAGGGTGAACTGGCTCACGATGAGCAGCTCGGCCCCGGCGTCGGCGGGGTTGACGTTCATTTTGCCATTGGCGTCCTCGAACACGCGCAGGCCGCAGATGCGGTCGACGATGCGGTCGGCCTCCGCCGCCGTATCGGACACGTGCACGCCCAGCAGGACAAGGAAGCCCCGGCCGATGCGGCTGTATTCGGCGCCGTCGATCGTGACGGACGCCTCGGTAACGCGGGTGACGACGGCTCTCATGCTTTGCCCTCCTGTTTGGCTTTCTTTTCCTGTTCCGCCTGCAGCTCGGCGGTGTGCGCGGCGGCTTTTGCGGGGTCGGACGCGCCGCTGCGCGAGATGCGGATGACGCCGCGGATGGCGCTCAGGCGGCTGATGATCGTGCGCAGCTCAGCCAGGTCGTGCACCTCAACGGTGATCGTGATGGTCGAGCGGCCGCTGTCCACGTCGCGCGCGGTGAGCGTGCGCACCTTGGCGTTGAGCGTGTTGAGCGCCGTGGCCACGTCCATGACGAGGCCCGAGCGCTGCGCGCTGAGCATCATGAGCGTCGTGCTGTAGGCATCGGTGGTGCGCTCGGCCCAGCTCACGCGGATCCAGCGGCCGGCGGTCTCCGGATTGTCGCGGCTGGCGAGATAGTTTTCGCAGTCCGTGCGGTGGATGGACACGCCCGCGCCGCGCGTGATGAAGCCGATGATGCTGTCGCCGGGCACCGGCGTGCAGCAGCGGGAGAATTTGATGAGGCAGTTGTCCAGCCCCTCGACGAGGATGCCGTGCACGGCGTGGCGCGGACGCTTGTTGCGGCGCTCGGCCGCCTCGTTGATGCGGTCGATGGCGTTTTTCTGGTTGGCCTTCTGGTTGCGCAGGATCTCGTCGCGGATGCGGTTGACGGTGCGCGTGGCGGTCACGCCGCCGTAGCCGATGGCGGCGTACAGATCGTCGAGCGAGGTGAAGGCCAGCCGCTTGAGGATCAGCGGCAGGATCTCGTCGCCCATGATGTCGGCCGGGGCGATGCCGTTGGCGCGCAGCTCGCGCTCAAACTGCTCCTTGCCGTGGACGATGTTCTCCTCGCGGCGCTCTTTTTTGAACCACTGCTTGATCTTCGTGCGCGCGGCGCCGCTCTTGGCGAGGTTCAGCCAGTCGCGGCTCGGGCCGGGCGCGTTTTTCGACGTGCGGATGTCGACAATGTCGCCGTTTTGCAGCACGTAGTCGAAGTTCACGATGCGGCCGTTGACCGTCGCACCGACCATGCTGTTGCCGATCGCGGAGTGGATGCTGTAGGCAAAGTCGATCGGCGTCGCGCCGGCGGGCAGATTGATGACATCGCCCTTCGGTGAGAACACGAACACCTCGTCGGCGAACATATCCACCTTCAGGTTGTGGAAAAAGTCCTGCGCGTCGGACTCCTGCTGCGTCTCGAGCAGGCGGCGGATCCAGGCGAACTTCTCCTCGTCGCCGGGCTTCGTGCCCTCGCCGCTGCCGGTCTTGTATTTCCAGTGTGCCGCAACGCCGTACTCCGCCGTCATGTGCATCTCCCAGGTGCGGATCTGCACCTCGAACGGGATGCCCTCCGAGCCGATGACCGTCGTGTGCACACTCTGGTACATGTTCGGTTTCGGCGTGCTGATGTAGTCCTTGAAGCGGCCGGGCAGCGGCTTATACATATCGTGGATGATGCCGAGCACGTTGTAGCAGTCGGGGATCGTGTCCACGATGACGCGAAACGCGCACAGGTCGAAAATGCCGTTGATGTCGAGCTTTTGCGCGTACATTTTGCGGTAGATGCTGTAGATGTGCTTGATGCGGCTCGAGATCGTCGCGTGCACGCCGTCTGCCTCCAGACGCTCGCGGATCTGTGTGCGCATCTCGCCCATGAATTTTTCGAGCGTCGGCATGCGCTGATCGAGCGCGTCCGTGATGGCCTTGTAGCCCGTGGGGTCGAGATACAGCAGCGAGAGGTCTTCGAGCTCCCACTTGATCTTCTGCATGCCGAGGCGGTGCGCGATGGGGGCGTAGATCTCCATCGTCTCGAGGGACTTGATGCGCTGCTTTTCCTCGCTCTGGTAGGCCATCGTGCGCATGTTGTGCAGGCGGTCGGCCATCTTGATGAGGATGACGCGGATGTCCTTGGCCATGGCCAGGAGCATCTTGCGCATGTTCTCCATCTGCTGTTCTTCGACGCTCGTGTACTGCACGCGCGTGAGCTTCGTGACGCCCTCGACGATGTCGGCCACCGAGGTGCCGAAGCTGCGCGCAATGTCCTCGTGCGTGAGCGAGGTGTCCTCAATCGTGTCGTGCAGCAGCGCGGCGATGATCGAGTCCTCGTCGAGCCCCATCTCCGCCGTGATGATGGCGGCGGCGATGCAGTGCGACACGTAGGGCGAGCCGTCGCGGCGCTTCTGGCCGGAGTGGGCCCGGTCGGCGCACTCGAAGGCCGCGCGCACGCGGCCAAGATCGGCCGGGATGCCGGCGGCGGTGATCTTCTGTTCCAGCTCCTGATAGTGGGCCTCAAGGTCGTAGGGCTTCGGGGCCACGTTTTCGGCGCGGGTCGCTTCAGACATAGGGACAGCTCCTTTCCCGAACGGAATGGGGATTTCTTGCAAGTGTTTCATAGCAGGCTCTGGCGGCGCTCGCGCAGGGTCTGCAGCAGCTTCGACGCGCCAAGGTCCACCTTGCCGCTCGTCGGCAGGGGGCGCAGGCGCAGCGTTTCGCCGTCAAAGTCCACGGCGGCGAGACCCATCTCGGCCATGACGCGCAGGCACACGCAGAACTTCTCCGGCCGCATGGGCGCGCGCGCGGGCAGCTCCTCGAGCGGGAAGGCCACCGGCGCGTTCAGCCACCGCCACGCCACGGCGAAGTCCGCGCGCAGGGGATAGAGATCCACCGTGTCCCACGCGGGGATGCACTGATTTTTCAGCAGCGCGCGGCACAGGGGCAGCGGGTCACTCGGGCGCACGTCGGTCACGAGCAGCTGCACGCTGCGGCGGCCGCGGAATTCGTTGATCTGCGGCGTGAAGGCCACGTCCACCCACTGGCCGATGCGCACGCCCAGCTGCGCCGGGGTGCACGAGAAGAAGATGCCGGCATAATTATACCCGCCCTTGGCAAAATGCAGCCGCAGGTGGCGGCCGCCGCCGATGGGCACGGCGTTGACGAGCCGTGCGCCCGTGATGCACAGCAGGGGCTTGGGGTTGCCGTTGCCGCACGGCTCGAGCGCGTCGAGCGACTCGATGCACGGCATGGTCAGCAGGTGCGGATCGTTCACGCGCAGGTCGCACGTGAGCTCCGGCAGGTCGTCGGCCGGGTTCTGGCGGTAATACTCGCCGAGCGCGCGGCGGAAGCGGTCGATGTTCTCGCGCCGGATCGTCAGCCCGGCTGCCAGCGCGTGGCCGCCGAAGCCCTCGAGATACTCCGAACAGGCGCTCAGGGCATTGTACAGGTTGAAGCCGCCGAAGCTGCGGCACGAGCCCTTGCCGCGCTCGCCGTCGCAGCAGATCATGATCGTCGGCAGGTGGAACTCCTCGCTCAGGCGCGAGGCGGCGATGCCGATCACGCCCTGGTGCCACGAGTCGCTCGCAAGCACGAGCGGCATCCGCGGCGGGTAGCGGCACGCGATGGCCGAGGCCTCCTCCCAGATCTGCTGTTCGAGCGCCTGCCGCTCGCGGTTGAGCTGGCAGAGCCCGGCGGCGTAGCGGTCGGCCTCGCCGTCGTCATTCGTCAGCAGCAGCAGCGCTGCAACGGCCGTCTTGCCCAGTCGGCCGGCCGCGTTGATGCGCGGCGCGAGCGTGAAGCCGATGGTCGTGGCCGTGACGGGGCGGCCCTCCGCGCCGCACTCGTGCAGCAGCGCGCGGATGCCCGGCCGGGGGCGGGCGTTGATCTGCGCCAGCCCCTGCGCCACGAGATAGCGGTTCTCGCCCGTGAGGGGCATCACGTCCGCCACCGTGCCGATGGCGACGAGGTCGCCGTATTCGCGCAGCACCCGGTCGCTGCCGCCCTCGAGCGCGCACAAAAGCTTATATGCCACGCCCACGCCCGCGAGCCCGCTGTTCGGGTACTGCGAGCCGGGGCGCTTCGGGTCGACGACGGCCACGGCGTTCGGGATCGCCTGCCCGCTGCACTCGTGGTGGTCGGTGATGACCATGTCGATGCCGCGCTGCAGGGCGTAGTTCGTCTCGTCGATGGCGGTGATGCCGCAGTCGACGGTGATGATGAGCGTGATGTCGCTCGTGCGCTGGAGATTTGTGATCGCGTCCATGTTCAGGCCGTAGCCCTCTTCGATGCGGTCGGGGATGTACGGATGCACGGGCACGCCCTGCCGGCGCAGATAGTCCGTGAGCACGCACGTGGATGTGATGCCGTCGACGTCATAGTCGCCGAACACGGCCACGTTTTCCCTGCGCTCGATGGCAGTGCGGATGCGTGCGACGGCCTTGTCCATGTCCTGCAGGAGCATGGGGTCGAACGCGCTTTGGTCGCCGCCGCTGAGAAAGGCGCGCGCCTGCATGGGGTCAGCATACCCGCGCAGGGCCAGCAGCACCGCCAGCAGCGGCGAGTAGCCCGCGCGCAGCAATGCCTCCGGCGGCTGCGGCGCCGTGTATGGAATTTGCCAGTTGCGGTATTTCATAAGTGCAATGTGCCTCGAATCCAAAAACGATACCTATAGAAATAATTTATTATTTTATCAAATTTTATGGCCGGATGCAAGAGGCGTGTGTCGGGTATCGGCGGCTGCCGCGCAGATTTGTCGAACAGATCGGGCGATGTGCGCGCGGCGGCCGTCCGGGTTTCCTGTGCTTGACAGGTGTTGGCTGCGGTGGTACGATGTGACGGAGCGTGCCGGCGTGGCGAAACAGGCAGACGCAAGGGACTTAAAATCCCTCGGTGGCAGCACCGTGCGGGTTCGAGCCCCGCCGCCGGCACCACGTCGGAGCGGACTGCATATCGTTCGCTCCGACCTTTCAGCAAGGCCGGAGCTCATTCATTTCGTCGCTCCTCCTTTTCAGCTGTGACCCGCTTGCGCTGGGCTCACATCTGAGATGCGCCGGGTTGTACGAGGCGCGTGGAGAGCGATGTGTGCGGACTGCATATCGTTCGCTCCGACCTTTACCATGACGGAAAACCTTTTTTTCGTACACAACGCAAGCCGCGCTTTCCGCGCGGCCGGGAGGGAACTGTTTTGAACGAACGACCGCACGTGGATTACTTTGACGGCCTGCGCATTTTCGCCGCGCTGTGCGTCATTTTCATGCATACGGCGGCGGGCCCGCTGCGCGCCGGCGTCAACACGGACTGGCACCTGCTCAACGTATGCACGTCGCTCGCTTTTATGATGTCGGGCTATCTGCTCATGACGAGCCGGAAAACGGCCGACATTTCCGTCCTGCTGCGCCACCGGCTGCCGCGGCTGGTCGTGCCGCTCGCGGGCTGGACGGTCGTGGCCGTGCTGTGGCAGATGTTTCTGGCGCACACGCTCACGCCCGGCGCCATCTGGGCGCAGCTCGTCACGGCGCTGCACGGTCCGGTCATGGTGCACTTCTGGTATCTGTATACGCTCATTGCACTCTATGCGCTCTCGCCGATCCTCTACGGCGGGATCCAGGTGCTCGGCAAGTCCGGGCGGGTGTATCTGTTCGTGCTGGCGGCGGCCGTGTCGGCGCATACGATCCTGATGACGGTGCTGCCGGATGGTGCGGCGCAGTATGTCGATCTGGACATTTTCGACAAGCTCAAGATCTTCGGTGGGCACATGGCCACGTTCGTGCTCGGCTACCTGCTCGGCAGCTACGAAAAAGAGACCCCAAACTGGCTGCTTGCGCTCGGCGCGGTCGTGCTGCTCGCGGTGATCTCGGTCGGTACGTGGGTGCGCACGGGGGAGTTCAACCAGAGCTTCCAGAACCAGAGCGCCGGGTTCGAGATCGTGCTGGCATCGTGTATTTTCCTGCTGTGCAAGCAGACGTGCAATCGCCCGCCGCGCGCATGGGTCAAGGCCGTCACCGGCCCGGTCGTCGCGCTGTCGATGGCGATCTACCTCATGCACAACATCTTCCTGAGTATGCTGTTTTCCGTTGGTGTGTCGGTGCACTCGTTCGGCAGCACGGTGGGCGTGACGCTGCTGGCGTTCGCCGCCTGCTTTGTCGTGACCAAGACGGTCGCAACCATCCGGCCGCTGTGTTATCTCGCCACGGGCAAGACCTATGCCGAGGCGTGCCGCAGCTGCAACTGGGTGTATACGTTCCGCAGACTGCGCGGGCACAGCGCGGCGGAAAAGTGAAAACACAGCCGGCCGGAGGAAATCCTCCGGCCGGGCGCTTTTCATGTACATATATATCACGTTTCCGCGCGGCGCAGCGTCACGCGCTCGGCCACGACGGCGATGTAGCCCAGCACGATCGTGAGATAGTACGACGCCAGACGCCAGATGAGCATGGCGGTGGTCAGATAGTCGCCGAACAGCGGCGAGAAGGCGAGGTAGAACGTGCCCTCGCTCGCGCCGGATGCGCCCGGCATGGGAAAGCAGCTTGCCCCGATGTACAGCAGCACCTGCGTGCCCGTGACCTGCCAGAACGGCACGCCGCGCAGACCGAAGCCGCGGTACGTGCAGTAGGCCACCGACATGTACGCTGCGCACTGCCCCAGCGCGAGCGCGAGCGCCCCGGCGAGCTTGCCGCGGTGGCGGATGCCGGCGGCGAACGCATCGTGATACTCCGCCACGAAGGCGCACCATTTTTCGGCGGCCGCCTCGGGGTCTGCGCCCCGGCGGACGAACAGCTTACGCCGGTACAGCCAGCGGATGCACGCCGTGCCGAACGCGGACATCGGCTTCGGGAAGATGGCCGAGAGCAGCACGAGCGACAGCAGCCCCGCGTGCACGAACAGGCCCAGCGCCAGCACGGGGATCCACGCCGCGCTCTGCGCTGCGAGCCTGCCGCCGCACAGGCATGCGCCCACGATGCCGAGACCGTGCAGATGACGGACGTGGCTGTGCCGGTCGGGATGCCGCGGCGGTGCATGTGCAGCACCTGAAACGGCTGGCCGCCCGCGGCCGCGGGCGTCACGGCCGAGTAGAAGAAGCCGATCATCGACACGTCGATGCTGTCGCCCAGCGGCTGCGCGCAGCCGAACGCGCGCGTGATGAGCCGGTACTTGAGCGCGTCGCACAGATAGTACAGCAGCATGCAGCCCACGATCGCAGCCGTCCAGCCCGGCAGCAGCGCCGCGAGCGAGGCGCGCACGTCGCCCGCGTCGAGCGTCGCGGCGGCGAACACCGCCAGCGCCGCCGCGCCGAGCGTCAGCAGGCCGATCGAGAGCCATTGTTTTTTCTTGTCGTGTTTCATGGGCAGACCTCGCTGCAGGAGAAATTTCTTTTTAGGCCCTATATTATAACGGATATGCAGGAAAAGTGCAACCAGAAACCGGGCGCCCCAGTCGGGACGCCCGGTTTGGCATCAAAAGACGAGCTGCACGAGCAGCATATAGCACACGGTGCCGGCGGCGATGCTCAGCAGTGTGTTGCGCCGCCACCAGTGCAGACCCGCCGTCACGCCGACGGCGATGACCTGCGGCACCCACGCCCCGGCCGATGTGAACTGCATCCCGCGCAGGCAGTAGACCAGCAGCGAGACCATGACGGCCATGGGCAGAATTTTGCCGAGGTACTCCACGACCTTCGGCACGGCGCGGTGGCCGAACAGCAGCCACGGCAGCCAGCGCTCCAAAAACGTGCACGCGGCGCAGACCGCGATGATGGCGATGCTCTGTCCGACGGAGAGGGTCATGCCTGCGCACCTCCTTCGGCATACTTCGGCGCGAGCACCGGGCGCAGCAGCGTGAGCGCCGCGACCGTCACGAGCAGCGACGGCAGCAGGAACCTGTCCGGCCCGAGCAGCAGCAGCGCGCCGATGCTCGACACGGCCGCGACCGCGGCGGGGATGCGCGTGCGCGCGCCGCGCAGCTGATCGACCACGATGACTGTGAACAGCGCCGTGAGCGCAAAGTCGATGCCCGTGGTGTCAAATGGGATGAGCGAGCCGACGAGCCCGCCGAGCATGGACAGCGTCACCCAGTAAAACGTCACGAGCGCGGCCGTGAGCACGTAGGCCCACTTCTCGTTGACGTCGGGCCCGAAATCGTGCGAGCAGTGCAGCGAATAGTTCTCGTCGCACAGCGAGTAGATCAGAAACCAGCGCCACGGGCCGAAGGAGCGGAACTTGTCGATGAACGACAGGCCGTAGAAAATATGCCGGCTGTTGAGCAGCAGCGCCAGCACGGCCACCGTGGCGAGCGACACACCGCCGGCAAAGAACGTGACCATCAGAAACTGCAGCGAGCCTGCCAGCACGAACAGGCTGCACGCGCCCGACCACAGGAAGTTATAGCCCGCCTGCTGCATGAGCAGCCCGTAGGCGAGGCCGACGGGGAAGAAGCCGATCAGGATCGGGATCGAGTGGTGGAAGGCGTAGGCGACCGTTTTGCGCATGGCGCAGCGCTCCTTTCGGACGAAAAATGGCGGTGAAGCCCAGTATATCAGAGCATTTTCACTTTTTCAACAAGTGTCATAAAAATGTCAGCGCCCGCCCGTTGGGGCAGACGCTGACGGAACTTTTTGTGATGCGGGGTTCAGCTCAGGCCGGGGATCTTCAGGCCGAAGAAGTCGATGAGCTGGCAGAAGAGGATGAACGCGAGCAGCACCGGCACGATGAACTTGAAGCAGAGCTTGAAGTAGCCGGCGGCGCGGTACTTCAAGCCGCTCTGCTCGCACTCGAGCTGCACGACTTCGGGCTTGAGCACCCAGCCGATGAGGATCGTCATCACGAGCGCACCGAGCGGCATGAGGATGCCCTCGGCGACCATGTCGTACAGGTCGAGCCAGCAGTCGTTCCATCCGTGCACACTCAGGCCGAACAGGGTGGCCGGCGTCTCGACGGCGGCGCCGCCGGCAACGCCCGCGCCCAGCCCGTCGAGCGCGACGAGCGAGCCCGCCACGAACACGAGCGCCGCGACGCTGGCCGTGTGCTTGGCGCGCTTGGGCGTGAGGCCCTTGTCGATCTGCTTATCGACGGCGTAGGCCGTGCACAGCTCGAGCATGGAGATCGACGACGTGAGCGCCGCGATCAGCACGAGCAGGTAGAAGATGAAGCCGATGAAATTGCCGATGCTGCCCATGTGGGCGAACACCGTCTGCATCGAGGCGAACAGCAGTCCGGGGCCGGCGCCGTACTCCACGCCGAAGGCGGCGCAGGCGGGCATGACGGCCATGCCGGCCATGACGGCGATGAGCGTGTCCGCGCCGCAGACGATGAGCGCGTTGCGCTGCAGGTGCTCCTGCTTGCCGAGGTAGGAGCCGTAGGTCATCATGACGCCGAGACCGATCGACAGGGAGAAGAACATCTGCCCGGCGGCGTTTTTGAGCACGCGGCCGAAGCCGATTTCCGGATTGCTGAACACGGAGAAGTCGGGGCTGAACATGAACTTGTAGCCCTCGGCCGCGCCGGGCTGGCAGGCAATGTAGAGGATGATGAACACGAGCAGGCAGAACAGCGCCGGCATGCCGACGTTGCAGAACTTCTCGATGCCGCCCTGCACACCGCCGGACACGACGAGGATGTTGAGCAGGATATAGAGCACGAAAAACAGGATCATGCTGTTCGTATCCGTCAGGAAATAGCCGAAAAAGCCCGTGCCCTGACCCGACCAGGCAAACTCACTCCCGCCGAAGATGGCCAGGAAGTAGCCGACGGCGTAGCGCAGGACGATGCCGCCGAGCACGAAGTAAAAGCACATGATGCAAAAGCCGCACACGATGCCCGCGTAACCGAGCCAGGTGTACTTCTTCGACAGGCCGCGGTAGGTGCTCACGGCGCTCTTGCCGCTGCGGCGGCCGAGCGCGAGCTCGCCGAGCATGACCGTCACGCCCACGAGCACGACGAGCACGAGATACAGCAGCAGGAACACGGCGCCGCCGCTCTTGCCCATCTTATACGGGAAGCCCCAGATATTGCCGAGGCCAACGGCCGAGCCGATCGAGGCCATGAGGAAGCCGAAGTTGCTGCCCCAGCCGCCGCGTTTGGATTTGATTTCCGTATCCACGAGATCCCTCCTGATTTTTCACATTTCTCCCAAAATACTGTACCGAAAGGTGCAGATATGCCATCATTATACCAGACAAACGGCCAATTGCAAGCCGCCGTTACACACTTGACAAATATTTGCGCAAAAACGCGGCCGCCCCGTGTCGGGCGGCCGCGTGATCGAGTGAGCGCTCACAGGTCGAGAATGCCAATCAGCACGATGCCGACGACGATCAGCAGCAGCATGAGATAGTGCCGCCACGAGAGCTTCTCGCGCAGGAAGATGCGGCTCCAGAGCACGGACGCTGCGCAGTAGGCTGCGATGATGGGCGCGGCGTACATGACGTGGTCCTCGTCCGCGATGGCGTAGATGTACGCGAACTGGCCGGCCGTCTCGAACAGCGCGCCGACGTACTTCGGCCCCTCGCGCTTGGGCAGGAAGCGGTCGTGCCGGATGAACTTGACATACACGAACGACACTGCCGCCGCGAACAGAAACGTCAGCTCATAGGCGCAGTTGGCGGCGTCCGGGTCAAGGCGCGTGAGCACGCGGCTGTCGGCAAACGTGCCGGCCGCGTCGAGCAGGCAGTAGGCCACCGGCAGCGCGAGGGCGAGCCAGCTCTTGGCGTAGCGGTAGTTCGAGGCCGCCTGGCGCGCGCGGCGCAGCTCGTCGTCCTCGCGCGACTCGACCACGCCGAGCCCGATCACGCCGACGCACACGAGCGCGATGGCCAGCAGCACCATCACGCGCATGCCGCCGCTGAGGTCTTCGTCCAGCCCGCCGAAGCACAGGTACAGCACGGCCACCACCGCGCCGGAGGCGTTGCAGATCGGCGACGAGATGGACAGCTCGATATAGCGCAGGCCGACATAGCCGAGCGCCATCGACACGATGTACAGCAGCGACACGGGCAGGTACGTCCAGATGACGTGCCACGTCACGCTCACGCCGCCGATGAAAATTTCATACGCCGCGTGCAGACCCATGACGACGCCGACGGCGATGACCATTTTTAAATGTGCCAGATGATCGTCCGCGTCGCGGCAGCCGATTTTGGAAAACAGATCCGAGCCCGACCAGCACAGCAGGGCAATCAGGGAAAGCCAGAACCACATACTTTATTTCTCCTCCGGTTGATCGAGTGTAACGAGACCGGCGTCCACGAGCTTCTGCAGGCTCATGAGGATGCCGAGTTTGGCGTGATACCACGTCAGGCCGCCCTGAAAATACACGGCGTAGGGCGGGCGGATCGGCCCGTCGGCCGACAGCTCGATGGACGAGCCCTGCACGAACGCACCGGCGGCCATGATGACCTCCGAATCGTAGCCCGGCATGGCCCAGGGAATGGGGTCGACATAGCTGTCCACGGGCGCGGCCGCCTGGATGCCCTTGCAGAAGGCGACCATGCGCTCCGGCGAGCCGAGCTCCACGCACTGGATGATGTCGTGCCGCGGCTCTGCCGCGTTCGGGATGCAGCGAAAGCCCAGCCGCTCATAGACATTCGCCGCGAACACCGCACCCTTGAGCGCGCCGGCCGTCACGGTCGGCGCGAGGAAAAAGCCCTGATAAAACGCCGGCATGAGCCCGAGGTTCGCGCCGACCTCCTGCCCGAGACCGGGGGCGCTCAGACGGAAGGCGCAGCGATCGACCACATCCTTGCGGCCGCAGATGTAGCCGCCGATGGGCGCGAGCCCGCCGCCGGGATTCTTGATGAGCGAGCCGACGATCATGTCTGCGCCGAGGTCGGACGGCTCGATCGTCTCGACGAACTCGCCGTAGCAGTTATCGACCATGCAGATGACGTTCGGGTCGACGCGCTTGCAGAACGCGATCAGCTCGCCGATCTGCTGCACGGAAAACGTCGGCCGCGTGGCGTAGCCCTTCGAGCGCTGGATGGTCACGAGCTTCACACCGCCGCGCAGCGCCTGCTCGATGGCCGGATAGTCAAAGCTGTAGTCCGGCAGCAGGTCGACCTGCCGGTAGTGCACGCCGTATTCCTTGAGCGAGCAGGCGCTCGGGCGGATGCCGATGACCTCCTCGAGCGTGTCATACGGCGCGCCGACGGGGCTGAGCAGCGTGTCGCCGGGCAGGAGGTTGGCGCTGAGCGCCACGGTCAGCGCGTGCGTGCCGCAGGTGATCTGCGGCCGCACGAGCGCGGCCTCCGTGTGGAAGCAGTCGGCATAGACGCGCTCGAGATTGTCGCGCCCGGCGTCGTTGTAGCCGTAGCCCGTGGTGGCGGCAAAGTGCGTCGCGTCGACACGGTTTTTCTGCATCGCGCCGATGACCTTGCACTGGTTATATTCCGCGACGCGGTCGATCTCGTCAAACCGCGCGCGCAGACCGGCGAGCACCTCCTCGCCGAAGCGGTGCACCGCCGGCGTGATGCCAAGCGCGGTGTACATGGACTCTGTATTCATCGTTCCTCTCCTTATATCATTCGTCAGATTCGTCGAAAATTTTTGCGGCCACGTCGCGCATGACCTCCGGCCGCGTGACCACGATGCCGCGCGTCTCGTCGCCGAGCACGAGCAGCGTGTCTCCCGGTTGAATGCCAAAGACCGTGCGCGCCTCCTTCGGGATCACGATCTGGCCCTTTTCGCCGACCTTCACCGTGCCGAAGATGTGCCGGTCGCGGCTCTGGCCGAGTACGTGCTTGCCTCCGGGCATAGCCTCGCCTCCTGTTGCAGAAATTCGTACTTTTCCTACTTGTAGGAACAGATGATACCGCACATCGACGGGAAAGTCAACCGCGTCCGGCACAAAAACCGTCCATTCGGCGATTTGCCGGATTTTTTGCGAAAAACGGTTGCGCGCGCCCGGCGCGGGTGCTACGATAAAAACTATCTTAGTGATTGTGGGAGGATGGAGCGATATGCAGCTTCTCGAGCAGCGCATTCTCGCCGAGGGCGAGGTCAAATCCAGCGAGATCCTGAAAGTGGACCGGTTTTTGAACCATCAGATGGACCCGAAGCTGTTTCTGGCGATGGCGGAGGAATGGAAGCGGCTGTTCGACGGCTGCGGCGTGAACAAGCTCGTCACGATCGAGGCCAGCGGCATCGGCATCGCGGCCGTGGCCGGGCTCGTGTTCGACTGCCCGGTCGTGTTCGCCAAGAAAACCAAGAGCCGCAACGTCTCCGACGATGCGTACACGACGGTCGTGCACTCGTTCACGCACGGCAATGACAACACCATCCGCATCTCGCGCGAGTACCTCTCGCCGAGCGACCGTGTGCTCGTCATCGACGATTTTCTCGCCAACGGCGCGGCGCTCGACGGACTCATTACGCTCATCGAGGGCGCGGGCGCGACCGTGGTCGGCGCCGGCATCGCGGTGGAAAAGGCGTTTCAGCCCGGCGGCGCGCGCATCCGCGCGCGCGGCTACCGCGTGGAAT
>OGLS01000908.1_pt1 | contig 22484 bp, 18 predicted proteins | sample 1572881 | NCBI WGS metagenome assembly OGLS01 (sample SAMEA2582013, study PRJEB24529) | metagenome | biome: Human gut stool | place: China | collected 2011
ACTCCTTGTTCCTGAGTGCTAAGACCATTATAGCCAATTTTCCGGTGCTGTCAAGGGCTTTGCAAAAATGTTTTGAAAGATTCATAATTCTGTCATAAACCCAGCAAAACTCCCCCAGTCATCGCTGCCGCGATGCCAGCCCCCAAGGGAGGAGCTTCCGCCGCAGGCGACTGAGGGAGTTTTCGTTTTCTTTTACTCTTCCATCTGCTTTGCCAGAAAGGCCGCCGCCACGCTCACGGCCTTGCACTGGGCTTCGTCCGGCGTGGCGGTGCGGTCCTCGGTCAGCAGCCCCACCGCACCGGCCACGTCCCCCGCCGCGATGATGGGCACCGCGCACAGCAGCACCCGGGCGGCCCCTTCGCAGGGCATCAGGGCCCGGTCCGGCTCGCCCTCGTTCCGGTAGGGGCGGCGGGCGTCCATGAGCTTTTCCAGCGGCTGGCTGATGCTGCGGTCGGCCAGTTCCCGCCGGCCTGCCCCGCTCACGGCCAGAATGTGGTCCCGATCGGCCACAAAGGCGGTGAGGGCAAAGCTCTTGTTGAGCACCTCGGTGTACTGGGCGGCTACGGTGCTCATCTCCCCGATGGGCGAATACTTTTTGAAGATCACTTCCCCGTCCCCGGTGGTAAAGATCTCCAGTGGGTCCCCGCGCCGGATGCGCTGGGTGCGGCGGATCTCCTTGGGGATGACCACCCGGCCCAGTTCATCAATGCGGCGGACGATTCCGGTTGCTTTCATGCGGTGTTTCCTCCCTGTTTCCGGTTCTGCTTGCAATTTGGCTGTGTCCATAGTATTTGTCAGCCAAGGGAATTTATACCTGCCATGCACGGTGTAAAAATCCCGCCGGGCGCGCTCCGTTTTTCTTTGCCCCTTCATTGTGTTTTGGGCGGGCTTCTGCTACAATAAACACAAATCCAACCACGAAAGGCAGGTGCCGGCATGGCACACATCCTCATTCTGGGCGGCGGGGCCGCCGGGCTGGCGGCCGCTCTGGCTGCCGCGCAGACAGACCCCACAGCCCGCGTCACGGTGCTGGAGCGCAGCCCCCGCCCGGGCAAAAAGCTGCTGGCCACCGGCAACGGCCGCTGCAACCTCGACAACGAGGGCATCACGCCGGAAAGCTACTCTTCTGCTGACCGCGCCGCGCTGGACGCGCTGCTGCGCACGGTGAACGCCGCCGACCCACTGGGCTGGTTCCGTGCGCTGGGCCTTTACACCCGCACCGATGAGACCGGCCGGGTATACCCCTACTCCAATCAGGCCGCCGACGTGCTGGCCCTGCTGGAGCATCATCTGGCCCGCTGCGGCGTGGAGGTGCGTACCGGCTGCACCGTGCAGACCCTGAGCCAGAGCCGGGGCGGCTATGTGGTGCTGTTCTCCAACGCGGACGGTGCCGACGAGAGCTTACGGGCCGATGCCGTGGTCTGTGCCATGGGCGGCAGTGCCGGGCCGCAGTTCGGCACCGACGGCTTCGGCCCCCGGTTCGCCGCCCAGTGCGGCGGTGCACTGGCCCCGCTGTACCCCTGCCTGACCGCTTTGCAGTGTGCAAAGCCGGACAAGCGTCTGGCCGGCATCCGGGCCAAGGCCCGCGCCGCCCTGTACAATGGCAGCACCCTGCTGGCAGATTACCGGGGCGAGGTGCAGTTCACCGACTACGGCCTGTCCGGCATCTGCATCATGGACCTGACCCGCCACCTGACCCCGGCGGTGAAAAACCCTGCCGTGGAGCTGGACCTCTTCCCGGACGTTGCCGAGGACGCACTTTCCGCGCTGTTCGCCGTCCGCGTCCCCCTGCTGCCGGGCGATACGGCGGCAGACTTCTGGCTGGGCCTGCTGAACGCCAAGTTGGGCCGTGCCCTGTGGCAGGCCGCCGGCCTGCCGGACGCCGATGTGCACCGGCTCTCCGCCGCCCAGTGGCAGAAGCTGGCCCACACCGCCAAACACTGGCGGTTCGACGGCCTGACCCCCTGCGGCTGGAAGCAGGCGCAGGTCACCGGCGGTGGCCTTGCCCTCACCGAGCTGGAACCGGATTTCCAGTTCAAGGGCTGCCCCGGCCTTTACTTTGTGGGCGAAACGCTGGACTGCACCGGCCGCTGCGGCGGCTACAACCTGCACTGGGCCTTTGGCAGCGGCCTTGCCGCCGGGCGCAACGCGGCAAAACAGCGCCGCCCCGCACCCCAGAAGCCCACCCGCAAAAAGAAACACTGACACAAAACTGGCAGGTGCACCATGGTATGGAAAAAGGAGAAATACGGTGCCAGAGGATATCAATAAAACCAAACTCCTGCTCGCGCGCTGCCTGTGCAAGCGGCTGAAAACCGAATATCTGGATCAGATCAAAGTTTCTGATCTGTGCCGTGATGCCGGGATCTCGCGCACGACCTTTTATATGTATTTCAAAGATGTATTCAGCATTCCGGAGTGGTACTGGAACTATGGTTGCCGGGCGATCATGAACCGGATCGGGCAGGAATATGGCTGGACCGAAGGCCACCGGAGGGTCTGTGCCTACATTCAGAGCAATCAGTTCATCGGACCTGCTGTAACTTTAAAGCGCACGAACTGGCAGGAGTTTGAATTCACAGCCGCTGGGTCGGAAAGTATCCACCAATGCAATCTGGAACGGAAAGCAGGGCGGAAGCTGACCGAAGAGGAAAAAAGGCAACTTCATTATTTTTCGTATGCTGCGGCCAGCATCACGCACAAATGGAAGGTAGACGGTATGCCGGAGACCCCTGAGCAGATGGCAAAGATCATTACGGAGATCACGCCAAGGTTTGTGTTGGAACTGCTGTGCTGCTGATTGATTGACAAAATTCAAAAAGTGTAAGCTGATTTTCGGACGTTCTTCTGTTATTCTTGGTTTGGCAAAAAAATAACAGGAGGAATGATCCACTTGAAAAAACTGAGTCGTCGTAATTTCATCCGCAATACTGCCGCAGGTGCGCTGGGTGCAGCCACCGCAGCAGTCCTGACATCCTGCGGCAGCAGCGCTTCGTCCGCCGCTTCCAGCACGGCTGCCTCCGGCGTGTCCGTCTTTAAGCCGGGCACCTATACCGCCAGTGCAACCGGTATGGACAAGGTGACGGTGTCGCTGACCTTCAGTGAAAACGCCATTACCGATGTGTCGGTGGACGTTTCCAATGAGACTGCAACCATCGGTGCGTTGCACGGTGATGAACTGGCACAGCAGCTGATGAATGCGCAGTCCGCTGAGATCGATGGCGTGGCCGGTGCAACCGTCACCTCTGATGCGGTAAAGAAGGCAGCTCAGGATTGCATCAACCAGGCAATGGGCGTGGAAAACACTGTGTCCGCTGCAGAAACTACTGCAGAAAATCCCAGCTGGCTGGGTGACGCTCCGGAGATCCCGGACAGCGAGATCGTGGATACCATTGAAACGGATATCGTGGTCATCGGCGGCGGCAATGCCGGTGCCATGTGCGCTTTTGCGGCAGCAGAAGAAGGCGCAACCGTTTCTGTCATCGAGTCTCAGGCAAAGGACAGCATCTTCTACTATGGCCTGCATGACATTGCCTCGATCAACTCGGAGTTCTGCCTGTCTCACGGTGTGGAGAAGATCCGCAATTCGGAGTTCATTGCAGAGTTCCAGCGCCGTTCTCACAACCGCACCAATCCCCGTCTGGTCAAGAAATTCGTGGACAACAGCGGTGAAATGATGGACTGGCTGATCGCCAATGTGCCGGAAGATGTCCGCGATAAGGCATACATCCACAACCTGGATACCAATGTGGACTATTTCAACAGCGGCGCTGAGGTAAACAAGTTCAAATGCTGGCGCGGCAGCGTGCAGCTGGACTTCAACTCGGCTGCTTCCACGCTGGTGGAGCACGCTGAGGAGCAGGGTGCTATCTGGTATTGGGAGCATACCGGCGTTGTGCTGGTGACGGAGACCAAGAACATCACCGTCCAGCAGGAGACGGCAGACGAGACCGGCGCGGTTACCATGGCCGATGTGGAGATCCCGCAGACAACGGTCTCCGGCGTCATTGCCAAGGATAAAGATGGCAAGTACCACAAGTTCCTGGGCAAAAAGGGCGTTGTGCTGGCCTGTGGCGGTTACGGCGGCAATCACGAGATGTATGTCGCCCTGCAGGATGAGCAGCGTGAGCTGTATAAGAGCCACGGTCTGGACACCAGCGATCTGAAGTGCTCTGGCTTTGGTCGCGACGGCAGCGGCATCAAGATGGGCATGTGGGCCGGCGCAAGCATGGATCCCTGCGCACGCACCCTGGTTTCTCCGCAGGTGCGCTACAACAGCGAACACTATGCAACCAACATCCTGCGCTGGGGCGGCAGCTTCACCGAGGGCGAAAACCCCTGGGGCTGTCCCTTCGTCTGGCTGGATGAGAGTGGCCGCCGCTTCACGGATGAAACCTTCCTGGGTGTGTTCGGACAGCTGATGCGTGCCGAGCGCATGAAGCCGGGCCGCTATTATGCGATCTTCGACAGCCAGTATGCAGACCTGATCTCCAAGATGCCGCCGGAACACTTTGGTATGCCGGTTGGTCATTCGGACAGTTTCGACTTCGATGGTGTATTCAAGAGCTGGCTGGATCGTGGTGCCGAAGGTGCCGAAGTGCAGGAGGGCGAGACCGTCTGTGCATGGGCTGCCAACACGCTGGAAGAGCTGTTCCAGTACATGGGCCTGACCGAGACCCAGCAGGCCGCTTTCAAGGCAGAGATTGAAAAATACAATACTTACTGCGCCAACGGCGATGATGAGGATTTCGGCCGCGACCCCAAAATGCTGCTGTCTGTCACCAAACCGCCGTTCTACGGTATGTACAGCGCCGAAGAAAAGCCGATGGTCGGCACAGTCACTCTGAATGGTCTGGTCATTGATGAGGACCAGAAAGTCCTGGATGCCAACTACAACCCGATCGTTGGCCTGTATGCGACCGGCAACAACAGCGGCGGCCGCTTTGCTGTGCAGTATTCCACCCCGATGCCGGGTCTTACCCTCGGCATGGCCATGACCCTGGGTCGTGTGCTGGGCAAGGAATTGGCCGAAGCTTAAAAATCGCTCTTCACCTTTTTTCTTCTTTTATAAATGCAGAAAGGGTGCGCAGGATCCTGCGCACCCTTTCTGCATCGTGATGTCGTGAAAAAGCATCCGCAACAGAATTCCGCTTATTTGCTGAAAATCAGCAGAAAAAACGTTGCAGATGCTTTTATTTTTTGTGTGCAGTCTCTTTCTGTTACTGCCTGCATGATGCTGCTTTCAATTTTCTGCTCTTACTGGCCGTTCTGCGCCGCCGCTTCGGCAGCGGCCTCGGCTTCTTCCTGTTTCTGGTACTCCTCAAAGGCCGACCACATGGGCTCGATGTCCAGCCCCTTCACCCGGCGGTCCAGATAGTTTTTCGTGATGGCCACCACCGTACCGGACAGTGCCAGCACGCCGATGAGGTTCGGGATCATCATCAGGCCGTTGAAGGTATCGGACAGGTCCCAGGCAAGGCCCAGCTTCATGGTGGAGCCCACCACGGTCATGCCCACGAACACCACTTTATAGATGCGGCTGCCCGTGGTGCCGAACAGGTACTCCACTGCTTTCGTGCCATAGTGGCTCCAGCCCAGCGTGGTGGAGTAGGCAAACAGCAGGATGGAAATGGCGATGAACTTGGGGCCAAAGCTGCCAAAGGCAGCGGTGAAGGCCTGCCCCACCAAGGCGTTGTCCTGCACGTTGGCCAGCACCGCGCCGCTCTGCAGGTCCACCACGCCGGTGGTCAGGATGACCAGGGCGGTGAGGGTGCACACCACGATGGTATCGGCAAACACCTCAAACACACCCCACATGCCCTGATGCACCGGCTCCTTGACGTTGGAAGCCGAATTGACCATGACCGCCGAGCCAAGGCCCGCCTCATTGGAGAAGGCACCGCGCTTGAAGCCCCAGGTGATGGTCTGGCTGATGCCGTAGCCCAGCGCACCGCCGCCGGCAGCCTGCAGGTTGAAGGCGCCCTTGAAAATGGCCCCGAAGGCTGCCGGGATGTTGCCTGCGTGCATCGCCACGATGACCAGGGCACCGATGATATAGAACACTGCCATCACCGGCACCAGCTTTTCGGTGACCGCCGCCACACGCTTCAGGCCGCCGATGACGATGAGCGCCGTGACCACCATGAGGGCCAGACCGGTGACGATGGTGGGCACCCCAAAGGCGGCGTTCATATTGCCGGCAATGGAGTTGAGCTGGCTCATGTTGCCGATGCCGAAGGACGCCAGAATGCAGAAGCAGGCAAACAGCACGGCCAGCACCTTGCCCAGCTGCTTGCAGCCCTTCTTTGCGCCCAGACCGTCGGTGAGGTAGTACATGGCACCGCCGGACCACTCCCCTGCCGGATTCTTGCGGCGGTAGTACACACCCAGCACGTTTTCCGAAAAGCTGGTCATCATGCCCAGCAACGCCATGACCCACATCCAGAAGATGGCCCCCGGCCCGCCGGAGACGATGGCCGTGGCCACGCCCACGATGTTGCCGGTGCCGATGGTGCCCGCCAGCGCTGTGCACATGCTCTGGAACTGGCTGATGGCCATGTCCTCCTTGCTGGTGTGGGCGGTGACGTCCTTGTTGGTAAAGATGGCTCCGATGGTGTGCCGGAGCCAGTAGCCCATTTTGCGGAACTGGAAAAATCCGGTGCGCACCGACATGATCAGGCCGGTGCCGAACAGCAGCGCCAGACCCGCCGGGCCCCAGACCACTCCGTTCACTGCATTGTTGATCTGCGTGATCCATTCCAGCATGGTAAATTTCCCCCTCTTACACAAAACAAAAAAGCAGACAGAACCCACCAAAGGCTCTGTCTGCAAAATTCAGGCGCATTCATTTTCCGCTGCCGGGCACGCCGCATTCCCGGCGGTGCCCTTGTGCGTATCAGACGATGGCTCTGTCCTTTTGCCTGAGAGATACAGCCGCCCTTCCCTGCGGCCTTACACCTTCGGCACCCGCTGCTGCGGGCTTCTCCAGAGTGCAGGGCAATGCTTCCCCGCACGTCTTTCCAGTTCTTTCTCTGTGCACAGCTGTGCACGACAGAAAGACTATACCATATTTTGCCCCCATGTGCAAGCTCTTTTTCCATCTTATGCCGCACGCACCGCCAGAATGCAAAGCGGGACGGGTGGAAGCGACTCTGTGGGACGGGAGTTTCTCCGGCGGATGATCCGAGGGTGGGACCCTGTTGCCGCAGGCAATAGGGCGGGAGCTGGAAGCCCCGAACGTCCGCGGAGAAAGCTCCCGCCCCACAGGCCAAAAACACTACCGCCCCCGGCCGCCGGGGGATAGGGTCCGGCAGACGGGGGCGGTGGTGCTTGTATCAGGGTAGAGAGATGGCTTAGTTGGTTTCGCCCTTGGGCAGCAGCCCGGCACGCTCCAGTGCCGGGCGCAGGGCCAGGTACAGCACCACCACGCACACGGTGGAGGCCACGCTGTTCACAAAGGTGACGCCGCCTGCGATCTTGGTCAGGGCCTGTGCCACGGTGTATTCCTGGCCAAAGATGTACACATTGCGGAAGTAGCCCAGGAACGGGTCCGTAAACACGTTCAGCAGCAGGCCGGAGGCCGCGGCCACGATCACCTTGACGAGGTAACCGCTGCTGTGCTTGTCCAGCTCCCGCAGCTTGAAGGCCTTATGGGCCACCGCGCCGCAGGTGATGCCGATGATGAACTTGAGCACAAAGGTGGTGATGGCGTAGCCCGGGTCACCGGCCAGGATGTCGGCCAGAGCCAGACCGATGGCACCGGCCAGACCGCCGGACACACCGTCCAGCAGCAGGGCGGTCAGGGCCGTGAAGGTGTTGCCCAGATGGAACGAGGAGCCGCCGTAGAACGGCACCCGGAAAAACAGGTAGGCCACCAGGCTCAGCGCGGCCATGACGCCGGTAAGGGCCAGTTCCTTGGTGGTGAAGGTGCGCTTGTACAGCACACTGCCAAACACGATGGCAACGACAACGACTGCCAGCAGCAGCCACATTGCAGTAGTAGACATGATTACTTTCCCTCCAAATTTCAACATCGCCGGACTTTTCCGTTTCAAAGCCCCACCGGGGCTTTGATCGCTCACGCAGCCGCTTACCCACCATCCTACTTGACATTTGGGTGTCCGGCGGGTATGCTCCTATTATACGCGGAACTGACCTCATGAAAATACCCAGAACAAAGTTTTTTTATGGGGCCAGTTTGGCATTCTGCAAAAAGAGGAGGACACGATCATGGTCCATTTGACCACCGCACTGGAGCCGGACTCCGGGGTGCCGCTGTACGAACAGCTGTACCGCAGTCTGGCCGGAGAGATGCGCACCGGGGCCCTGCCCGCCGGCACCCGGATGCCCGGCAAGCGGCGGCTGGCGGCGGAACTGTCGGTCTCGGTAAACACGGTGGACACCGCCTACCAGATGCTGGCTGCCGAGGGCTACCTTGCCGCCCGGGAGCGCAGCGGCTTTTATGTACAGGAATATCTGGCGCTGCCGCAGGTCGGGCCGGATGCACGGGGCCCGTCGCCTGCCCCGGCCGTGCCGGAGCCCGCCGCGCCGGAACCGCCGGTGCGGTACGACCTGTCCACCCGGGGCGTGGACCCGGGGCTGTTTCCCTTCCGCACCTGGGCGCGGCTGCAGAAGGAACTGCTGTACTCGTCCCCGGAGCTGCTGACCAACGGCGACGCCCAGGGTGACCTTGCCCTGCGGCAGGCGCTGGCGGATTATCTGGCCGAATACCGCGGCGTGCAGTGCGGTGCCCATCAGGTGGTGGTGGGTGCCGGTCTGGAATATCTGCTGGGCCTGCTGGCCCCGCTGCTGCACGGCACCGCCGCCGTGGAGACCCCCGGCTACCCCCGCGCTTTGCAGGTGCTGGAAAACACCGGCATGCGCTGCTGCTGCCTGCCCGTGGACGAGGGCGGCCTTTCGCTGGATGCACTGGACCGCTCCGGGGCCGCCGTGTGTTACGTTACCCCCAGTCACCAGTTCCCCACCGGGGTCACCATGCCGGCCGGCCGCCGGGCCGAGCTGCTGCACTGGGCCGCCCGCCGCCCCGGCCAGCGCTACATCATTGAGGATGACTACGACTCCGAGTTCCGCTTTGACACCCGCCCCCTGCCCAGCCTGCAGGGCATGGCCGGAGCCGACGGCCCGGTGGTGTACCTGTCCACCTGTTCCCGCAGCCTTGCGCCCGGCATCCGCATTGCCTACATGGTGCTGCCGGAACACCTGCTGCCTGCCTGGCACGCCAAATACCGGCTGTACTCCGGCACCGTGAGCCGCTTTGAGCAGCAGACGCTGGCCCGCTTCATCACCGGGGGCTACTTCACCCGGCATCTGGCCCGGGAGCGGGTTGCCTACAAGGCCCGCCGCGACGCTCTGACCGCTGCCCTGAACGCCGCCTTTGCCCCCGGCGAACTCACCCTCACCGGCCTGCACACCGGCCTGCACCTGCTGGCACACCTGCGCAATGCCCCGCCGGATGCAGCCCTGCACGCGGCAGCAAGGGCGCAGGGGGTGCGGCTGAGCCTGCTCAGCGACTACGACCTGACCGGCAGCGGCAGCACCGCCCCCGGCACCTTTGTGCTGGGTTACGGCTCGCTGGCGGATGACGCCTGCCCATCGGTGGGCGAAACGTTGAAAAAGCTCTGCACCGCCGCAAGGGACTCCTCGTTGAGGGCGTAACGCCCGGCCTGCTCGTCGCCCGGCAGGACCTGCGTCTCGATCTGCGCTTCGTTGTTGGCCAGAAATTCCAGCGTGCGGTCCAGTGTGTCAAGGTCCAGTGCGGTCAGGTCGGTCAGCAGCGAAGCGCTCACCGACCGCAGTGCCTGCGGCAGGGCCCCGGGCAGCAGGTCGAGGTTCTGGCGGAAAAAGGCATCCCACACCGCGCCCCGCGCCGCGGCCCGGTGGGCCTGCGGCACCACGGCGTCCGCGTCCATTCCGGTCAGAAAGCCGTGGGCTTCTGCCGCCGAAAGTCCCTGCACCCGGCTGTCGCGGCCATAGCGGGCCAGCTCCCCGGCGGTCATCGCCCCGGAAAAGCCCACCCGCACCGGCCCGTACCGGGCCGTGATGCGCTCCAGTACGGCCTCCGACAACGCCAGGTATCGGGTATCCTCCGGCAGGGGCAGGCACTCCATCAGTGCCTGTCGGCAGCGGGCCGGCCCCGCCGCCGCGTAGCAGTCGGCCAGCGCCGCGTCCTCGTCCGCAAAGGTCACCTGCAGCCCGGCGGGCACCGCCAGCAGATGCACACCGTTCTGGCTGGCGTTCAGGTAGGCCAGCACAAAGCCCGGCTGCTCCCCCGCCGTGCACACCAGCACGGTCAGGCGGTCGCTCTCCCGCGGGAGCTGCACCGCCACGCCCTGCTGGCTCCGGGCCGCCTGCCGCAGCTGGCGGCTGAGCTGCTGCCGACTGAGCAGCACGGTGCCGCCCACCAGCGGCACCAGCACCAGAAGCGCCGCCCCCAGTGCCGCCCAGAAGGGGTTCCACCCCCGGTGCCGGTCGTGCTGTGCATGCATCCTGCTCCCCTGCCTTTCTGCAGGGAGTATGGGCCGCTGTGCCGCAATTATGCAGCACGCGGCCTTTGCTCTTGTGTCCGGCCCGGTTTTGTGTTATGGTAAAAGATAGTTCTCATCCACTGCATCGAAAGGAGATCTCCCGTGGCAAACGCCGTTGAAACCCCCTCCCAAAACAATCTGATGACCGAGGGCAGCATCGTCAAGAGCCTGCTGCTGTTCGCCCTGCCGCTGATCTTCGGCAACCTGCTGCAGCAGCTGTACAACACCGCCGACAGCATCATCGTGGGCAACTTTGTCGGTGCGAACGCGCTGGCCGCCGTGGGCTCCAGCGGTTCCCCCATCTATCTGCTCATCGGCTTCAGCCAGGGCCTGGCCGTGGGCGCGGGCGTGGTGGTGTCGCAGTTCCTGGGGGCCAAGGACCACCGGGAAGCCCAGGAGGCCGTTCACACCTCGCTGGCCATCGCCGTGATCATGGGCCTGCTGCTCACTGTGGGCGGCATCGCCTGCGGCCGGGCCCTGCTGGTGGCCATGAATACTCCCGCCGAGGTGCTGGGGGATGCCGTGACCTACATCCGCATCTATTTTGGCGGCGTGCTGTTCAGTGTAGTGTACAACATGACCGCCGGCATCCTGAACGCCGCCGGAAACTCCCGCCGCTCCCTCATCTATCTGGCATGGGCCTCGGTGACCAACATCGTGCTGGATCTGGTGTTCATCGTGATCTTCCGCATGGGCGTGGCGGGGGCCGCCATCGCCACCGATATCAGCCAGCTGGTGTCCTGCGTGCTGAGCCTGCGGTTTCTGATAAAATCCACCGACGACTGCCGGGTAATCCCCCGCGAGATCCGCCTGCACAAAAAGATGGCCGCCCGCATCATCCGGGTGGGCCTGCCCACCGGCATCCAGAACATGGTCATCTCCTTTTCCAACGTGCTGGTGCAGGCCAGCGTGAACAGCTACGGTGCCGCCGCCATGGCCGGGTTTGCCGCCTACATGAAGATCGACGGCTTCAACATCCTGCCGGTGAGCAGCATCAGCATGGCCGCCACCACCTTTGTGGGCCAGAACTACGGCGCGGGCCGGCTGGACCGGGTCAAAAAAGGCACCTGGGTCACCCTGGCCATGGGCCTTGTGTACACGCTGGCCACCGGTGCCTTGCTGCTGCTCGGGCAGGACGCTATCATGCACCTGTTCACCAACGACGAGACCGTGGTGTTCTTCGGCGAAGCCGCCATGCACTGGTTCTGCCCCTTCTATTTCCTGCTCAGCATCCTGCACGGGCTGGCCGGTGCGGTGCGCGGCACCGGTGCCAGCGTACCGCCCATGGTGGTACTGCTGGTGTCGCTGTGCCTGTTCCGCATCGTGTGGATCCAGTGGCTGCTGCCCCTCTTCTCCGGCATCGACGGGGTGTTCATCCTCTACCCGGTGTCCTGGGCACTGGGCGCCGGGCTCATGATCCTCTACGCCTGGAAGGGCAAGTGGATGGAATATCACGCATAAAAAAAGCTCCCCTGACCTATGGTCAGGGGAGCTTTTTGGTCACAGCTTCTCAAACAGCAAAAACCGGAATGCGATGTCGGTGGTCAGCTCCGGCAGGGCGGCCAGACGGGCCGCACCGTCGCGGGGCGTTTTCCAGTAATAGGGGGTCATGGCGAACAGCGCTTCCAGCTGGTCGTGGGGCACCGTGATGGTGCCCTGTACTTCCCGCTCGCCGATGGCCCGGAAGCCCGGGTAGGCAACTTCCTGCACCGGGTTCTTGTAGGGCGTGTCGTAGAGCACGGCCTTCATCTGGTAGAGGTGTTCCGCGCCGGGCACCACATAGATCATGCGTCCGCCGGGGCGCAGTACCCGCTGGAACTCTCCCTGCGCAAAGGGCGAGAAGCAGTTCAGCAGCAGGTCGGCCCAGCCGGTGCGCACCGGCTGGCTGAAGCTGGAGGCCACCGCGTACCGGGCGGCAGGCAGTGCTTTGGCGGCCAGACGCACGGCAGGCTTGGCAATGTCGAACCCGGCCATCTGCAGCGGCCTGCCCGCCTTGGCAAACTGCTGCGCGATGCAGCGGTCATACCAGCCCTCGCCGCAGCCCGCATCCAGCAGATGCAGTGCGGCACCCGGGGCGGCAGGCTGGCCGTATTCCAGGCACAGCTCCCCCGCCGCCTGCCCGAAGATACCGTAATATCCGGCGTTCAGGAAAGCGCGGCGAGCCGCCACCATCTCTTTGCTGTCTCCGGGGGCTTTGGTGCGCATGCTCTGCACCGGCAGCAGATGCCAGTAGCCCTCTTTTGCACGGTCAAAGCTGTGGTTCCGGGCACATTTCAGGGACACATCCCCGGCAAGCGGTGCGCCGCACAGGGGGCACTGCCAGGGGGCAAATTCGTTCAGGCTCATACCTCGTCGCTGTGGTCCTCAATGGGGGCGGTGGCACCGCCGTGGGCGTTCATGTACTCCTCAAAGTTCGTGAACTTCTGCTGCGGCGGGCGGCGGCTGATGAGCACAAGGCCCGGGTCCTCGTCCTTTGCGGCGGGCTGACGGCTACGGCGGCCGGTGTCGGCCTTGGGGGCGCGGCCTGCGCCGCCGGCGGCACTGCGGGGGCTGCCGGTGCGCTCATTGCGCTCACTGCGCGGGGCACGGCCTGCACCACCGGCAGCAGCCGGGCGGGCATTGCGGTCGTTCGGGGTGTTCCGGTCGCTGCGGCGGCCTGCATTGCGGCGGTCGCCGTTCGGGGCATTCTGGCCCTGCACGGCCTGAGCACCCTGCGCGGTCTTGATGGCCGGGGCAGCGGGAGCAGCCGGGGCCTTTCTGGCCGAGCGCAGCGGCGTTGCCTCCGGGGCGCTCACAAAGTGCGGGTCAAATTTGGGCTGGGCATTGCTGCCGCGGGCCGGGGCGTTCTGCTCCCGGCGGGGGCGGCTGTTGTTGTTATTGTTGGAACGGCGGTCATTGCTGCGCCCGCCGGAAGTACGCTTGGGATCATCCATGGTTCGTTCCTCTTTTTCCAGTTTTACGGGCTGCTTTGCCTGCGCTTTGGGTGCGGCGGCAGCCTTTTTTTCAGGCTTTGCAGGGGCGGCCGCCTTCGCGGGCTTTGCCTGCTGTTCCGGCTGCTTCCCGGCCTGTTCGGGGGCAGCTTTGGGCTTTTTGCCGCGCACGGGCGGCTCCGGGCGCACCGGGGCGGGCACACCGTCCCACGGGTGGCCGGACACCACTGGGATCTTCCGGCGGTTCAGCTTTTCGATGCCGGCCAGATACTCCTGCTCCTCCGGGGCGCAGAAGCTGACGGCGGTGCCGTCGGCTCCGGCACGGGCCGTGCGGCCAATGCGGTGCACATAGGTCTCCGGCACCTCGGGCAGGTCGTAGTTGAACACATGGGACAGCTCGCTGATGTCGATGCCGCGGGCGGCGATGTCGGTGGCCACCAGTACCCTGGTCTTCCCGGCCTTGAAGTCCTCCAGTGCGGTCACGCGGGCGGTCTGGCTCTTGTTGCCGTGGATGGCCGCCGCCGGGATGCCCTGTTTGGTGAGGTCTCTTGCGATCTTGTCGGCCCCGTGCTTGGTGCGGCTGAACACCAGCGCGTTGACCACCGGGGGCTGCAGGTTCTTGATGAGCCAGGGCAGCAGGAATTTCTTGTTTCCCTTCTCCACATGGTACAGGCTCTGCTGGATGCGGTCCACGGTGCTGGACACCGGGTCCACCTTGACGAAGGCGGGCTTGCGCAGGATGCCTGCGGCCAGCTGTTCGATCTCGGTGGGCATGGTGGCGCTGAACATCAGGTTCTGACGCTCCCCGGGCAGCTTTGCGATCACCTTCTTCACATCGTGCACAAAGCCCATATCCAGCATCCGGTCGGCTTCGTCCAGCACAAAGATCTCAAGGTTCGAGAGATCGATAAATCCCTGACCGATCAGGTCGTTGAGCCGTCCCGGGCAGGCGATCAGGATGTCCACGCCCTTTTTCAGCGCTTCCACCTGCGGTGCCTGGCCCACGCCGCCAAAAATGACGGTGCTGCGCAGCTTGAGATACTTGCCGTAGGCATCAAAGCTTTCGCCGATCTGCAAAGCAAGCTCACGGGTAGGGGTCAGGATCAGGGCGCGGATGGCACCCTTTTTGCGGGGCGCATTGGCCGTGAGCCGGTCCAGCATGGGCAGCGCAAAAGCAGCCGTCTTGCCGGTACCGGTCTGGGCGCAGCCCATCAGATCCCGTCCGGACAGCACCGGCGGGATCGCCGCCGCCTGAATGGGCGACGGGGTCTCATAGCCTGCCTCCTGCACAGCGCGCAGAAGCGGGGCGGACAGATTCAATTCTTTAAATGTCATGGTTCTCCAATAATTATTCCGTAATTTTCCGGCACTCCACATAGTACCGCTTTTCTTCTGCGTGGCCCATGCTGAAGGTCTTGCGCGGCAGCACGCCGCCCATCACAACGCCTTTGAACAGGTCACTCTTGGCAAACGGCGGCATCAGGAATGCCACAGCACCTTTTTTGCACAGGGCGCGCACAGCAGGCTCGTCGTGCACATAGTCCACGCGGGCTTCCTTGTGGTGCTCAAGATAGTATTCGATAAATTCGTCAATGGTGCCCACGGTCAGCGGTGCGGTTGGGTCCTCAAAGCTGAGCATGTTGGACATGTGCGGCCCGGCCAGCGTGAAGGGTTGCTGCTTGCTGCCGCCAAAGCTGCAGCCGGCCATATTGGAATCGCTCCACGTGATCAGGCTCAGCAGCACCGCTGCGCAGTCCACATTGAACAGCACGCGGTGGATCGGCTCGATCTCGATCGCAGGCGAGTGCACATTGCACACCTCGGCCAGACACCAGCGGGCCGGATGGTTTTCTGCCTGCTCCGGTGTGAGTGTCTTTTTCAGCTCCTCCCAGCAGGCCTTTGCAGTGGCCAGCGAGTGGTTGCCGTCGCCCACGGCCAGTGTCAGTGGATCGCGGCGGGTGGCATCCGGATACTTTTTGTCGAATTCTTCCTGACTGCCCAGCACAGCCAGCGCATCTTCGATCTGCGCAATGAGGGCAGGGTCTTCCACAGCCCAGCCCGCAATGTGGCCGCCGTTCAGCATCAATTCGCCCTCGTATACCTTGGGCAGTTCGGCTTTATGCGCCGCCACCGGCTCGATGAGGGTGCAGCCGGGGTCGTCCGCCAGCATCATGATATGGGGTGTTTCCAGCGCGGCACCGGTGCGCACCTTCATGCGGGGCGGGATGCGGCTTTCCACCGTGCTTTCGCTGGGACGCACGGCGCAGGGTGCGCCGCAGCGGTAGCTGTAGGCTTCCAGATCCACCATGCCCACAAGGCCCTGCCGCACCTTACCGCTCTGCTCGGTGCGTTCCACGTAAACAAAGCCGTCCACCGCGCGGGTCAGCACGTTCCGGGCATAGTCATCCATGGTGGCATGGATCTTCTCAATGCGTGCATCGGCATCGCCGTCCTCCAGATAGACCTCCGGCAGGATCATGTTCAGGGTGCTTGGGCTGCCTGCTGCGGCAGCCTCGGCTTTCTGCCAGTAATCCCGGTCACTGGTGAACTGATCGCAGGCAATGCAGCCCCACTTTTCCAGTGGGATCTGCTCCGAAGGCAGAAGGATGTGGGCCGGTGCAAAGCAGGATTTCGTGTTCATAGTAGATCTCTCCCTTTTACAATAACCAAAGCGATCCATGTTCTTTTTACTGGAAGCTCTCGGTGCTGCAGATCACAACGTTCTGCACACCGGCTTCGGCGGCAGACTGCTGCAGCTGTCCGCGTGCCGCCGCGTCCAGCGTATCCGCCGTGACGATCAGGTTGTGCATTCCAAGGCTCACAGCCGGTGCACCCAGTGCATCGGAAGCGTCGGTGCACTGCTGGGCCGGGTAGCTCAGCCACAGCACCACGCTGCCGTCAAAACGGGCCTGCCATGTGCTGATATCCGCAGCCAGCAGGGCAGCGCGGCCCTCCTGACTCTTGCCGCCCGCCGCTGCAAACTCCTGCTTGCGGGTGATGATGTTCGGGAACTGCACGCCAGTGAGCACCACCTGCTCAAAGCCCATGCCGTGCAGCTCGTCGATCAGGTCGCCCACATACTGCACAGCGGATGCTGCGCTGGGGTCCAGCCAGGACTTGCCGCCGGCCTTGGCACTGACGTTATCCAGCCAGAGCTGGGTGCCGCTGTAATGCACGGCCATGCTGCGGTCGGTATAGCCGGACACCGGGTCGGTAAAGGCCGCAAGCTGTGCCGCCGGGATGATGCCCTCCTCCCGGAAGATGGCCGCGATGCGGGCCGGGTCCACGGTGGTACCGGCAATGCTCTGGGCGGCAGCCGGCACCTGCGAAGCGTAGCAGATGCTGCCATCCGGTGTTTTCAGGGTCACAAGGCCGTAATCTGCCCCCTGTGCCTTGAGCTGCTGTGCCGCCGCACGGATGGATGCGTCATCGGCAAGGGCGCTCACGTCCACCGCAGCCCAGCTGCCGCCGGTAATGGCCTTGCCGTCCAGCTCCTTGGGCTGTCCCGGCTCCGGCTGGGACGAAGCCACTTCCTGTACCGCCGAGGATGCAGCTGCTTCGGACGAGGCGGCTGCGCGGGATGCCGATTCAGCTTCCAGATCACGGTTCTTCACCACAGTATACCAGGTGTGGGTAGCCCAGTCCAGCACGTGGGGTGCTGCCAGCCAGGCTGCGCCCAGCACCGCCAGCACCAGCACCACGATGCCGATGCCTTTTTTGATGCGTGTACCGCGGCTGTAGAAGCTGCGGCGGTAGCGCTTGACCTTCTGACGTTTATACTTTGCCATTGTCGATCCTCCTCCCTGCCAATGTTACAGGATCACAGAATGTCCGGTGAAACCATAGATCGCCAGTGCCAGCACGCCGATATACACCAGCGTGATGGGCAGGCCGCGGAATGCTTCCGGGATGGCCTTGCTGCGCAGGCGGTGGCGGGCTTCCGTTACCAGCAGCACCGCCAGCACATAGCCAAGGCCGCTGCCAAGGCCAAAGCCAAGGCTCTGCCCCAGCGTAAAGCTCTGGGTGCGCTCCACCAGTACAGTGCCCAGCACACAGCTGTTCAGGCCCGCCAGCGGCACGATGCGCAGCAATGCGCTGCGGTGCGGCAGGCCCTTCGCCAGCCACAGCACGGCGTGCTCCAGAACGCACACCACGGCAATGCTGGCAATATACACCAGCGGGCGCAGCTGGGCACGGTTTGCCAGCGGCGCGATCCGGCTGCCGGCATACCATGCAAAGGGCGTTACCAAAATCTGGGTGATGCACAGCTGCATACCGAACAGCCAGCTGCTGGTGCGGTCATCGCCCACCAGCTGCACCAGACGCGAAACGCCCAGTGCACGGGTAAAGACGGCGTTCTGCGCGAACACCGCCAGCAGTGCATAGCTGAAGAACACTGCGCTTGTTGTTACAACATCTCTCATTGTTCGCGGTCCGCCTCCTTCTGGGAATGCACATCCACAAGGTTGCGTGCCTCTTTGGTGAGATATGCCTTGCGCTTTTGGGCCAGTGCACGCCATACGGCGCACAGCACGCCCAGCACGATAAAGCCGCCTGCCGGCATGCTTGCCATGGGCAGCACCGGGCGGCTGACAACCACACCGAACATGGTGCCTGCGGCCAGCCATTCACGGACGCAGCCCAGCAGCACCAGCAGCAAAGCATAGCCCACCGTGATGCGCAGGCCCTTGGAGACAGCCTTGCGCACCGTCTCCTGCACGCGGCCAAAGCGGTAGGTCAGCAGCGGCTCCACCGTGAGCAGGGGCAGGTAGATGCCAAGGCTCAGCAGGCTGGTGCTGAACAGCATATTCAGGATGGGATACACCGCCAGATACACCACCGCCGTGCTGAAGCCGTACACCAGTGCACGGGGCAACAGCTTTTTCTGCAACGTTTCCGGGGCGGGGTCCTCGTCGTGCAGGGGCACAAGGCGGCTCAGCAGACAGGCCAGCACGCGGGAGGGCACCAGCAGCAGCGCCACCGCCGCCGCCAGCATCACCGCATTCTGGCCGCTGGTGGCAAGCACCACCAGCGGGGCAAGGCCCATGCCCTGCATGACCACCGGGTTATTCAGAAACACACGGTCGTGGTGGGCAAACTTGTTGGGATCTTTTACGATCAGTTCAGCCGTTGCGCGTCTCATTGTGCTGCCCCCTTTCCGGCATCTGCCTGCAGATGGGTCAGGTGATACAGCCTTGCCTCGGTGCGGTCGATCCATGCCGACACACTGTTGACCGACAGCAGTGCAAAGCACACACCGGTCTCGTACACGCCATAGTAGCGGAAGCCCATGCTCACAACGCCCACCAGCACGCCGTACAGCACACGGCCCATGCGGTGGTGCACGCAGGTGTAAGGCTCGTTGATCAGGAACACCGCGCTGAACAGGATCGCGCCAGTCAGCAGCTCATCCCGCACACACTGCAGGCGGGGCAGGATATTTGACAGCACAGCACTGTCGGCAAGGCCCGCCTGCCGCGGGAAGAAGAACGCAATGACCGCACAGGTCACAAGAAAGCTGATCGATGCAGACATGTGGGCATCCTTCTGGGTCCACAAAAACAGGCCGCAGGCAAGGATCACCAGCGCAGCGCCGGTGCCCATGGGAGCAGCATATTCGCCCAGACCCAGCGCCAGCGAGCCGATGTTCAGCATGCCGCCGCTGCGCAGGGTGTCCTCAATGGCGCTGGAGACCGGCACCATGGAAGCGTCCCACAAAGGGATGTTCGTATAGGGCTGCGGATAGCGGAACACCTGTTCCGGCCATGACACAGCCGCCACCACATAGCCCACAGCAGCCGGGTTGAAGGGGTAGCTGCCGTAGCCGCCAAAGATCTCCTTGCCGATCAGCACACCGGCAATCACTGCGGCGATCAGAACATAGAGATCCACCGTCACCGGCATCAGCAGGGCAATGACGAGCGCAAAGCTCTCGTTGGAAAAGTCACCGCCCTGATACACGCGGCGGCGCAGCAGCGAAACGAGACGGTCGCACAGGTTGCCGGTAAGCACCGCAATGCCGCACAGCAGCAGCGGGCGCACACCGTACAGAAAACAGGCCATGCACAGCACCGGCACCGCCATAAAGCAGATATGCTTATAGTAGCGGCCGGTCTTCTGGAGCTGTGCCTCCTGCTCCCGGATCAAAGATTCATCCATAAATGGTTATCCTTTCAAAGGCTGACGAGGTGCTGCACGGCTGCAGCAGGGTCTGCTGCGCCGAACACTGCACTGCCCGCCACTAGAATATCAGCGCCCGCTTCCACGCACTGGGGCGCGGTGGCATTGTCCACGCCGCCGTCCACTTCCAGCAGATAGTGTGCGCCGCGCGCTTCGCGCTCTGCCTTGAGCCAGCGCAGCTTGTCCAGCGCCGAGGGCATGAACTTTTGCCCGCCGAAGCCGGGCTCCACGCTCATCACCAGCACAAGATCCAGCTGGTCAAGATACGGTGCCAGCGCCTGCGGGTCGGTGCCGGGCTTGATGGTCAGCCCCACCTTGCAGCCCAGCGCCCGGACGGCATCAATGGTGGCCTGGATATCGTCCTCGCACTCAAGGTGGAAGTTGTACAGGGTGGCACCGGCTTTGATGAAGGCTTCCGCATACTGCAGCGGATGGCTGATCATCAGGTGCACATCATAAAAGGCATCCGGCAGATTTTTGTGCAGGCTCTTGAGCACCGGCACGCCAAAGCTGATGTTGGGCACAAAGTGGCCGTCCATCACGTCGTAATGCAGCATCTGTGCACCGGCATCCAGCACCATGCGGCAGTCTGCACCCAGTTTGCCAAAATCAGCGGAAAGGATCGAAGGACTTACGATTGCCATATTCTATCTTTACGCTCCGTTATTTTATAAATTCTTATTCCCATTTGTCCCATTGTGCTGGCAGTTTCAAACCGCAAAAACAGCATGGGCATGGTTATCTTTTAGTTTACATGAAAACGGTCAAAAAATCAAACCCGCCAACGGCTTTTTCACCGAAATGACGTAAATGGAAAGATTTGTCCATTTACGAAGAAACTCCCTCAGTCAAAGCCTGACGGCTTTGCCAGCTCCCTCGGAGAAGGAGCCTCTGGCACGCCCGGAAGATTTGCACTTTAACCGGAAGCTTTACCGCCATGCCAAGGGCCCCATCCCAGAGGGGGCTGGCATTGAGCGCAGCGAGATGACTGGGGGAGTTTCATCGGCGGCAAAGTTTCCCCACGCCAAAAAAGCCAGACCGCCCCGGGTCCGGGGCAGTCTGGCTGGAAGTTCATTCTACGGGCTTCATGCTTGCAGGGTCTTCCACGGTGGGTTCACCGCCGGCTTCGTCCGGCAGACGCTTCATGCCGCCGGGGTTCGGGGTCACCGTGGGCAGGGTGAACACGAACCGGCACCACTCGCCCTGCTGGCTCTCCACCCGGATCTGCCCGCCGGAAAGGTTCACCAGCACCTTGCAGATGTTCAGGCCCAGACCCGCGCCCCGGGCGTGCAGGCCGCGGGAGCGGTCCTCCTTGTAGAACCGCTGGAACACGTAGGGCAGTGCCTCCGGGCTGATGCCCTGACCGGAATTCCAGATGGAGATCTCGGCTTCCGGGCCAAGCTTTTCCACCCCGAAGCGGATGGTGCCGCCCGCAGGCGTAAACTTGATGGCGTTGTCCAGCAGGTTATACACCACCTGATGGATCAGGTCGGGGTCGGCGTAGACCAGCACCTTTTCGTCCATGGTCAGGCCGTCGATGTCGATCATGCCGTCGTTGATGCGCTGCTCTGCCGAGAGCGCCACGCCGGTGATGGTCTCCCAGATGTTGAACATCCGGGCATTCACCTGATATTCGCCGCTTTCCAGCTTGGAAAGATCCAGCATGTTCTGGATGAGCCGTGCCAGACGGCCCGTTTCCTCACTGACCAGCTGCAGGTAGTGGTTCTGCATATCCGGCGGGATGGTGCCGTCCAGAATGCCGTCCACAAAGCCCTTGATGGTGGTCATGGGGGTGCGCAGCTCGTGGGCGATGTTGCCCATGAACTGACCGCGGGAGTTGTCGTTCATCTGGATGTTGTCTGCCATGCGGTTGAAGGTGCGGGCAAGGTCGGCTGCCTCGCCTTCGCCTTCCACCCCCTCCACACGGACGGAAAGATCACCGCCGCCAAAGCGCTGGGCGGCATCCGTCACCTTCTGCAGCGGGTCGGTGAGCTGGCGCATCAGGATCTTGGTCAGGATGCTGGCACACAGCAGCATCACACAGGCCGACAGCAGGAAGTTGGACCAGAACTGCTGCTTGAACTGGGTCAGCTGCTCGCCGGAAGAGCACAGGAACAGGTAGCCGCTGGGCTGGCCGTTCTCATTGCGCATTTCGCTGACCGTGATGTAGCTTTTCCCGTCCAGCATGCCGCCCAGCGTGCCGAACACATGGTAGTAGTCCGCATCGGAAGCGTCGATCTTCTCCAGCATTTCTTCCGGCACGGTCAGGCTCTCCAGCTTGTCCGGGCTGGAGGCGATCATCACCCGGCCGTCGTTGTCGGTAAAGAACAGATAGGCCTCTGCGCTCTCGCCGATGATCTCCAGCTTGGTGTTCAGTGCGTCCAGCTCATCGCCTTCCGGCAGCTCCGCCTGCTGGACCAGATACTGGGCCGTGCGCTGGGTGACACCCACCACCTGGTCCAGTGTTTCGTAGCGGTCCTTGGCGAAGTAGTTCTTGAACAGCACCCACTCCGAAGCGCCCATCAGCACGATGCCCAGCACCATCAGGGTGGACACCAGCGAGAAGAACGCCACCGAGATACTTTTGCGCATTACTGACGCACCTCGAACTTATAGCCCACGCCCCATACGGTCTTCAGCTCCCATTTGTCGGAAGCACCGGCCAGCTTCTCGCGCAGGCGCTTGACATGCACATCAATGGTGCGGCTGTCGCCGTAATACTCAAAGCCCCACACCTCGTCCAGCAGCTGGTCACGGGTGTAGACGCGGTTCGGATGGGAGGCCAGACAGTTCAGCAGTTCCAGCTCCTTGGGGGGAGCCTCCACCACCT
>OGLS01000912.1_pt1 | contig 22415 bp, 21 predicted proteins | sample 1572881 | NCBI WGS metagenome assembly OGLS01 (sample SAMEA2582013, study PRJEB24529) | metagenome | biome: Human gut stool | place: China | collected 2011
TTTGCTCATCATTTGCCAGCCAGGGAAACCTGCTGGGGCCGATTCTATTTTTCGCCGTTTACCTGCTTATCTTTTTCCTGCGCGTCGGCTGGACCCACGTCGGTTATTCAGTCGGCGTGAAGGCGATCGATAAAGTGCGAGAGAACTCGCAGATGATTGCCCGTTCGGCAACCATCCTCGGGATCACGGTAATCGGCGGGCTGATCGCTTCGTATGTGCATATTAACGTGGTGACATCGTTTGCCATCGACAATACCCACAGCGTTGCGCTGCAGCAGGATTTCTTCGATAAAGTCTTCCCGAACATTTTACCGATGGCCTACACCCTGCTGATGTATTACTTCCTGCGGGTGAAAAAAGCGCATCCGGTGCTGTTAATCGGCGTGACTTTTGTGCTCTCTATTGTTTGTTCCGCATTCGGCATTTTGTAAATGGAACGAGGCACTGCGTCTGGTGGTGCCTCTTTACTTAAGGAATTTCATCCTGTGCAAACCCTTCAGCAAGTTGAAAACTATACGGCGTTAAGTGAACGTGCCAGCGAATATTTATTGGCCGTGATCCGTAGCAAACCGAATGCCGTGATTTGCCTGGCGACCGGAGCCACGCCATTACTGACGTATCATTATCTGGTAGAAAAAATCCACCAGCAGCAGGTTGATGTCAGCCAGCTCACCTTCGTGAAGCTCGACGAATGGGTGGATCTGCCATTAACGATGCCAGGCACCTGCGAAACTTTCCTGCAACAGCATATCGTGCAGCCGCTGGGGCTACGTGAAGACCAGCTCATCAGCTTTCGCTCCGAAGAGATAAATGAGACAGAGTGCGAACGGGTAACGAACCTGATTGCGCGCAAAGGCGGTCTGGATTTATGCGTTCTCGGATTGGGGAAAAACGGTCATCTTGGGCTGAACGAACCGGGAGAAAGCCTGCAACCGGCCTGCCATATCAGTCAACTTGATGCCAGAACACAGCAACATGAGATGTTAAAAACCGCGGGTCGCCCCGTGACTCGTGGGATCACCTTAGGCCTGAAGGATATTCTCAATGCCCGCGAAGTTTTGTTACTGGTGACTGGCGAAGGAAAGCAGGATGCGACAGATCGTTTTCTCACGGCTAAAGTCTCTACCGCTATCCCGGCTTCATTTTTATGGCTGCACAGTAACTTTATTTGTTTAATTAACACCTAACCAGATGAAAAATTTGCTCAAAATGTTTAAATTAACTTATGTAACAGTCACGCATTATATTAAATAACATTTGACTGGGTTGAACATAACGCCGATAGCAAAAGGAGTTATGTTCAACAATTTAATTTTAGATATACATATAACTTGTTCTATTAATAAATCACCTCGTATTCTGACTCGCCCCCTGGCGCAGCAAAGTCAGGCATTTATACTCTTTTGAATACATAGAAAATTGATATCAATATAATGAAAATATCAAATATTTGCATATAAATATAATCTTAAAGTTCAGTCTATTTAATGTTCAATGAAATATTTCTGCCTGTATAATCTTTAAAGATGTTGAACATATATTCACATTAAATATGATTATGTACTTGTTACAAGGATAAGGTTATATATGAATAAAGTTACAAAAACAGCTATTGCGGGCTTACTTGCGCTTTTCGCAGGTAATGCCGCTGCAACCGATGGTGAAATAGTTTTTGATGGCGAGATTTTAAAATCCGCTTGTGAAATCAATGACTCTGATAAGAAAATTGAAGTTGCTCTTGGTCACTATAATGCCGAACAGTTTCGTAATATTGGCGAGCGTAGCCCAAAAATTCCATTCACTATTCCTTTAGTTAACTGCCCAATGACTGGGTGGGAGCACGATAACGGCAACGTTGAAGCGTCTTTCCGTCTATGGCTGGAAACGCGAGATAATGGCACCGTCCCTAACTTCCCTAATCTGGCAAAAGTAGGCTCTTTTGCTGGCATAGCGGCAACAGGTGTGGGTATCCGTATTGACGATGCGGAAAGCGGAAACATTATGCCACTGAATGCTATGGGCAATGATAACACGGTTTATCAGATCCCGGCGGAATCCAATGGTATTGTCAATGTTGACCTCATCGCTTACTACGTATCAACCGTAGTTCCATCAGAAATCACCCCAGGGGAAGCAGACGCTATCGTTAACGTAACGCTGGATTACCGTTAATACGTTAGGGCGTTATCTGACCTGTCAGATAACGCCCTTTTCCTTCCTCTTTCTCGTTGTATCAGGTTGAAAAATAACTATGTCAAAACGAACATTCGCGGTGATATTAACCTTGTTGTGTAGCTTCTGTATTGGCCAGGCGCTTGCAGGAGGAATCGTTTTACAGCGAACGCGAGTGATCTATGATGCCAGCCGCAAAGAGGCTGCGTTACCTGTCGCAAACAAAGGCGCAGAAACGCCTTATTTACTGCAATCATGGGTAGATAATATAGATGGTAAAAGCCGTGCCCCATTTATTATAACCCCACCGCTATTTCGTCTTGAGGCTGGCGATGACTCATCACTGCGAATTATTAAAACAGCTGATAACCTGCCTGAAAATAAAGAGTCGCTGTTCTACATTAATGTTCGTGCCATTCCAGCAAAGAAAAAATCAGATGATGTTAATGCTAACGAGTTGACGCTGGTATTTAAAACACGGATCAAAATGTTTTATCGCCCCGCACACCTGAAGGGACGGGTAAACGATGCGTGGAAATCACTGGAATTTAAACGTAGTGACCATTCACTCAATATATATAACCCAACTGAATATTACGTCGTATTTGCCGGACTGGCAGTCGATAAAACCGATCTCACAAGCAAAATTGAATATATCGCGCCCGGAGAACATAAACAGTTACCACTTCCTGCATCTGGCGGAAAGAACGTGAAATGGGCTGCGATCAATGATTATGGCGGCAGTTCCGGGACAGAAACTCGTCCACTGCAATAAAAAATATAAAAACACAGGTCATCAGGGAATGCCACAACGACACCACCAGGGACATAAACGCACACCGAAACAGTTGGCGCTCATCATCAAACGTTGTTTGCCGATGGTGCTCACTGGCAGCGGCATGCTTTGCACTACCGCTAACGCCGAAGAGTATTATTTCGACCCCATTATGCTGGAAACCACAAAAAGTGGTATGCAAACAACCGATCTGTCGCGTTTTTCAAAAAAATATGCACAACTACCAGGAACTTATCAGGTTGATATCTGGCTGAATAAAAAGAAGGTTTCACAGAAAAAAATTACATTTACCGCCAATGCAGAGCAACTTCTGCAGCCACAGTTTACGGTAGAACAACTACGTGAGCTGGGTATTAAGGTGGATGAAATCCCGGCGCTGGCTGAAAAAGATGACGATAGCGTGATCAACTCGCTTGAACAAATCATTCCCGGTACAGCTGCTGAATTTGATTTCAATCATCAGCAACTTAATTTGAGCATTCCCCAAATTGCACTGTACCGTGATGCAAGAGGTTACGTCTCCCCTTCTCGTTGGGACGATGGTATACCAACGCTGTTTACCAACTACTCGTTTACAGGTTCTGATAACCGTTACCGCCAGGGCAATCGTAGCCAACGACAGTACCTGAATATGCAAAATGGTGCTAATTTTGGCCCCTGGCGATTACGCAACTATTCCACATGGACACGCAACGATCAGACATCAAGCTGGAATACCATCAGTAGTTATTTACAACGTGATATCAAGGCGTTGAAGTCTCAGTTGCTTCTGGGAGAAAGCGCCACCAGCGGCAGTATTTTTTCCAGCTACACCTTTACTGGCGTGCAACTCGCTTCCGACGATAATATGTTGCCAAACAGCCAGCGCGGATTTGCCCCAACGGTACGCGGTATCGCAAACAGTAGTGCAATCGTGACTATCAGGCAAAATGGTTATGTGATCTATCAAAGCAACGTGTCAGCGGGTGCCTTTGAAATTAACGATCTCTACCCCTCTTCCAACAGCGGCGATTTAGAAGTCACGATTGAAGAAAGTGACGGTACACAACGTCGCTTTATCCAGCCTTATTCTTCATTACCCATGATGCAGCGACCTGGGCATCTAAAGTATAGCGCGACCGCTGGACGCTATCGCGCTGATGCAAACAGTGATAGCAAGGAACCCGAATTTGCTGAAGCCACGGCAATATATGGTTTGAATAATACTTTTACGCTGTATGGCGGCCTGCTCGGTTCTGAAGATTATTATGCGCTGGGGATCGGTATCGGCGGCACACTTGGCGCACTGGGCGCGTTGTCGATGGATATCAACAGAGCTGACACCCAATTCGATAACCAGCACTCTTTTCATGGCTATCAATGGCGTACGCAGTACATCAAAGATATCCCGGAAACCAACACCAATATCGCTGTCAGCTACTATCGCTATACCAACGATGGCTATTTTAGTTTTAATGAAGCCAATACCCGCAATTGGGACTATAACAGTCGCCAAAAAAGTGAAATTCAATTCAACATCAGCCAGACAATATTTGATGGGGTAAGTCTGTATGCCTCCGGTTCGCAGCAAGACTATTGGGGCAATAACGATAAAAACAGGAATATCTCTGTTGGGGTTTCCGGCCAGCAATGGGGAGTTGGTTACAGCCTGAATTATCAATACAGCCGCTACACTGATCAAAATAATGACCGCGCACTCTCTTTGAATCTCAGTATTCCGTTAGAACGCTGGTTACCGCGTAGCCGGGTTTCCTATCAGATGACCAGCCAGAAAGATCGCCCAACCCAACATGAAATGCGTCTTGATGGCTCACTGCTGGATGATGGTCGCCTGAGCTATAGCCTGGAACAAAGTCTGGATGACGATAACAACCATAACAGTAGCCTGAACGCCAGTTACCGTTCACCTTATGGCACCTTCAGTGCCGGATACAGCTACGGTAATGACAGCAGCCAATACAATTACGGCGTTACCGGCGGCGTGGTTATCCATCCTCATGGCGTGACGCTCTCGCAATATCTGGGCAACGCTTTTGCGCTTATCGATGCTAACGGAGCATCTGGCGTGAGGATACAAAACTATCCGGGGATTGCTACCGATCCTTTTGGCTATGCAGTGGTTCCTTATCTCACAACTTATCAGGAAAACCGTCTCTCGGTAGATACTACGCAGCTGCCCGATAACGTCGATCTTGAACAAACAACACAGTTTGTGGTGCCCAACAGAGGTGCAATGGTAGCGGCGCGTTTCAACGCCAATATCGGTTATCGCGTACTTGTTACAGTCAGCGATCGCAACGGTAAACCGTTGCCCTTTGGCGCTCTTGCCAGCAACGATGATACGGGGCAACAAAGTATCGTCGATGAGGGCGGCATACTATATCTCTCTGGGATATCGAGTAAATCACAAAGCTGGACTGTACGCTGGGGAAATCAGGCAGATCAACAATGTCAGTTTGCTTTCAGTACACCGGATTCAGAACCTACAACCTCTGTATTACAAGGCACAGCGCAGTGCCATTAAGGATAAAAAAATGAAAAGAGCGCCTCTTATAACAGGTCTTTTGTTGATATCCACATCCTGCGCTTATGCCTCCTCAGGAGGGTGTGGAGCCGACAGCACTAGCGGTGCGACAAATTACAGCAGTGTGGTTGATGATGTTACGGTGAACCAGACAGATAACGTGACAGGACGGGAGTTTACCTCTGCAACGCTAAGTAGCACTAACTGGCAATACGCCTGTTCCTGCTCTGCGGGTAAGGCAGTTAAACTTGTCTATATGGTCAGCCCCGTACTTACCACCACTGGACATCAGACAGGATATTACAAACTCAATGACAGCCTGGATATTAAAACCACATTACAGGCAAACGACATTCCAGGACTCACAACCGACCAGGTTGTCTCTGTTAACACCCGATTCACACAGATAAAAAACAACACGGTATATTCTGCTGCAACCCAAACGGGTGTTTGCCAGGTGATACGTCTCGTTATGGACCCGTTAATATTGGTGCGAACACCACCTTTACCCTGTATGTCACCAAGCCATTTCTCGGCTCGATGACCATTCCGAAAACGGATATTGCCGTCATTAAAGGCGCGTGGGTCGATGGAATGGGAAGCCCGTCTACAGGTGACTTCCATGATTTAGTCAAGTTATCGATTCAGGGAAATCTCACCGCCCCACAGTCGTGCAAAATTAATCAGGGCGATGTTATTAAGGTTAATTTTGGATTCATCAATGGTCAGAAGTTTACCACCCGCAATGCCATGCCAGACGGTTTTACTCCAGTAGACTTTGATATCACTTATGACTGTGGTGATACTTCAAAGATTAAAAACTCGTTGCAAATGCGCATCGACGGTACAACTGGGGTAGTAGACCAGTACAACCTGGTCGCCAGGCGAAGAAGTTCAGACAATGTGCCCGATGTCGGTATTCGTATTGAAAATCTCGGCGGCGGAGTTGCAAATATTCCTTTTCAGAACGGTATCCTTCCCGTTGATCCTTCCGGGCATGGCACCGTCAATATGCGCGCCTGGCCAGTTAATCTGGTCGGTGGTGAGCTGGAAACAGGAAAATTTCAGGGCACAGCCACCATTACCGTCATCGTGCGGTAAAAGAAGACGTTGCGTTTTGATTAACGCAACGCTTCGGCACTGTTACCCCTGCTGCTCCAGCGCATACTTATACAGCGCATTTTTCTTCACGCCGTGAATTTCTGCGGCCAGCGCCGCCGCTTTTTTCAGCGGCAGTTCTGCCTGTAGCAGCGCCAGCGTGCGCAGGGCATCGGCGGGTAAGTCTTCTTCCTGTGCTTTATGACCTTCGACAATCAGCACCATTTCGCCTTTGCGACGGTTTTCATCTTCCTTTACCCACGCCAGCAGCTCGCCAACGGGCGCGCCGTGAATGGTTTCCCAGGTTTTGGTCAGCTCACGCGCCAGAACCACGTAGCGGGATTCGCCTAATACCGCAACGATATCTTCCAGGCTATCTAACAGACGGTGGGTAGATTCATAAAAAATCAGCGTGCGCGGCTCCGCTTCAATGGCTTTTAGCGCATCACGGCGGCCTTTTGATTTGGCAGGTAAAAAGCCTTCGTAACAGAAACGGTCAGAGGGTAAACCCGCTGCGCTTAACGCAGTGATAGCAGCACACGGCCCGGGTAGCGGCACCACGCGGATCCCCGCTTCACGGCAGGTACGCACCAGATGGTAGCCAGGATCGTTAATTAGCGGCGTTCCGGCATCGGAAACCAGCGCAATGTTTTGCCCCTCTTGCAGCTTCGCCAGCAGCGTTTCAGCTTTTTGTTGTTCGTTATGGTCGTGCAGCGCAAACAACCGGGCATTAATCCCAAAATGTTGCAGCAATAAACCGGTGTGACGAGTATCCTCGGCGGCAATCAGATCAACGGCCTGTAATACCTCTAACGCACGCTGGGTGATATCCGCCAGATTGCCGATTGGCGTCGGTACAATGTAAAGCTGGCCCTGAGAATTATCCGCCGATTGGTGTTGTTTCATTGTGTCGTCCGTATTGCCGATTTAATATTGAGCATTGCGTAAAAAAAATATCACTGGATACATTATGGTACCCTCAACATTTTCTCGTTTGAAAGCCGCGCGTTGTCTGCCTGTTGTTCTGGCAGCCCTGATTTTCGCCGGTTGTGGCACCCATACTCCCGATCAGTCCACTGCTTATATGCAGGGCACGGCGCAGGCTGATTCTGCCTTTTATCTTCAGCAGATGCAGCAAAGCTCTGATGATACCAGGATCAACTGGCAATTACTCGCCATTCGTGCACTGGTGAAAGAAGGTAAAACCGGGCAGGCGGTTGAGTTGTTTAACCAACTACCGCAAGAACTGAACGATGCTCAGCGTCGCGAGAAAACACTGCTGGCGGTAGAGATTAAACTGGCGCAGAAAGATTTTGCTGGCGCGCAAAACTTGCTGGCGAAAATCACACCTGCCGATTTAGAACAAAACCAGCAAGCGCGTTACTGGCAGGCAAAAATCGATGCCAGCCAGGGGCGTCCTTCCATTGATTTACTGCGCGCGTTAATTGCTCAGGAACCGCTGCTTGGCGCGAAAGAAAAACAGCAGAATATTGATGCCACCTGGCAGGCGCTCTCCTCCATGACTCAGGAACAGGCGAATACGCTGGTGATCAACGCCGACGAAAATATTCTGCAAGGCTGGCTGGATCTGCAGCGCGTCTGGTTTGATAACCGTAACGATCCCGACATGATGAAAGCCGGGATCGCCGACTGGCAGAAACGTTATCCGAACAATCCGGGCGCGAAAATGCTGCCAACGCAGTTGGTTAACGTAAAAGCGTTTAAACCAGCCTCGACCAACAAAATCGCCCTGCTGTTGCCACTGAATGGCCAGGCAGCGGTATTTGGTCGCACTATTCAGCAAGGCTTTGAAGCGGCGAAAAATATCGGCACTCAGCCAGTGGCAGCTCAGGTAGCTGCCGCACCTGCCGCAGACGTAGCTGAACAACCTCAGCCGCAAACCGTGGATGGCGTTGCCAGCCCGGCACAAACCTCGGTTAGCGATCTGACCGGTGAACAGCCTGCAGCCCAGCCGGTGCCTGTAAGCGCCCCGGCGACAAGCACCGCAGCGGTAAGCGCACCCGCAAATCCATCCGCAGAGCTGAAAATCTACGATACCTCATCACAACCACTTAGCCAGATCTTAAGCCAGGTTCAGCAGGATGGCGCGAGTATTGTGATCGGTCCGTTGCTGAAAAATAACGTTGAAGAGTTGCTGAAGAGCAACACTCCGCTGAACGTACTGGCACTGAACCAGCCGGAGAATATCGAAAATCGCGTCAATATTTGTTACTTCGCGCTTTCACCGGAAGACGAAGCGCGCGATGCAGCGCGTCATATTCGTGACCAGGGTAAACAAGCGCCGCTGGTGCTGATCCCACGCAGTTCATTGGGCGATCGCGTAGCCAATGCGTTTGCGCAAGAGTGGCAGAAACTGGGCGGCGGCACCGTTCTGCAACAAAAATTTGGTTCCACCAGCGAATTACGCGCGGGTGTTAACGGCGGTTCTGGTATTGCTTTAACGGGTAGCCCGATTACTCTCAGAGCGACAACCGACTCCGGCATGACGACCAACAATCCAACGCTGCAAACCACGCCAACCGATGACCAGTTCACCAATAATGGCGGTCGTGTCGATGCGGTGTACATTGTGGCAACGCCGGGTGAAATCGCTTTTATCAAACCGATGATCGCCATGCGTAACGGTAGCCAGAGCGGTGCAACGCTGTACGCCAGCTCCCGCAGTGCGCAAGGGACCGCTGGCCCGGATTTCCGACTGGAGATGGAAGGCTTGCAGTACAGCGAAATCCCGATGCTGGCAGGCGGTAATCTACCGTTAATGCAGCAGGCACTCAGCGCGGTGAATAACGATTATTCACTGGCTCGCATGTATGCGATGGGCGTCGATGCCTGGTCGCTGGCAAATCATTTCTCACAAATGCGCCAGGTTCAGGGTTTTGAAATCAACGGTAATACCGGAAGCCTGACGGCTAACCCGGATTGCGTGATTAACAGGAACTTATCATGGCTACAGTACCAACAAGGTCAGGTAGTCCCCGTCAGTTAACCACCAAACAGACCGGCGATGCGTGGGAAGCACAAGCGCGTCGCTGGCTGGAAGGCAAAGGACTGCGGTTTATCGCCGCTAACGTGAACGAGCGTGGCGGCGAGATCGATCTGATAATGCGTGAAGGCCGGACCACCATTTTTGTCGAGGTACGCTATCGCCGCTCTGCGCTTTATGGCGGCGCGGCAGCCAGTGTGACCCGCAGCAAACAACACAAATTATTACAGACTGCCCGCTTGTGGCTCGCGCGTCATAATGGGAGTTTTGATACTGTGGATTGCCGGTTCGATGTGGTAGCCTTCACCGGGAATGAGGTTGAGTGGATTAAGGATGCCTTTAATGACCACTCATAATTAAGGTTTAAGGATTAGCGTGCAAGAAAGAATTAAAGCTTGCTTCACTGAAAGCATTCAAACTCAAATTGCGGCGGCAGAGGCGCTTCCGGATGCCATCTCCCGTGCAGCCATGACGCTGGTTCAGTCTCTGCTCAATGGCAACAAAATCCTCTGTTGTGGTAATGGAACTTCCGCTGCCAATGCACAGCATTTTGCTGCCAGCATGATCAACCGTTTCGAAACGGAGCGGCCCAGCTTACCTGCCATTGCACTAAATACTGATAATGTTGTCTTAACGGCGATTGCCAACGATCGCTTACATGATGAAGTGTATGCAAAACAGGTGCGGGCGCTGGGTCATGCGGGAGATGTATTGTTAGCCATTTCCACCCGTGGCAACAGCCGCGATATTGTTAAAGCAGTTGAAGCCGCCGTTACGCGTGATATGACCATTGTGGCATTGACCGGCTATGACGGCGGCGAACTTGCAGGTTTGTTAGGGCCACAGGATGTGGAGATCCGCATTCCTTCGCATCGTAGTGCTCGCATTCAGGAAATGCATATGCTGACGGTAAATTGCCTGTGCGATCTGATCGATAACACGCTTTTCCCTCACCAGGATGATTAAGGAGAATACATGAAGGCATTATCGCCAATCGCAGTCCTTATTTCCGCGCTGCTGTTGCAAGGTTGTGTTGCCGCTGCCGTAGTGGGTACCGCTGCTGTGGGTACCAAAGCCGCAACTGACCCACGCAGTGTCGGCACCCAGGTGGACGATGGTACCCTGGAAGTGCGCGTGAACAGCGCATTGTCGAAAGACGAACAGATTAAGAAAGAAGCGCGCATTAATGTAACGGCCTATCAGGGCAAAGTGCTGCTGGTTGGGCAGTCACCAAATGCTGAACTTTCGGCCCGCGCCAAACAGATTGCTATGGGCGTAGACGGTGCCAACGAAGTGTATAACGAGATTCGTCAGGGCCAGCCGATTGGTCTGGGCGAAGCATCTAACGATACGTGGATCACCACCAAAGTGCGTTCGCAGCTCTTAACCAGCGACCTGGTGAAATCGTCCAACGTGAAAGTGACCACCGAAAACGGTGAAGTGTTCCTGATGGGGCTGGTGACTGAACGTGAAGCGAAAGCGGCGGCAGATATTGCCAGCCGGGTGAGCGGCGTGAAGCGGGTAACTACGGCGTTTACGTTTATTAAATAGCAGCCCCTTGTAATGCCTGATGCGACGCTTGCCGCGTCTTATCAGGCCTACAACGATACAAACCGTAGGTCAGATAAGGCGTTTACGCCGCATCCGACATGTTTTCCCTCAAATCAGAACAACAGCGCCAGCCCGCCGACAATCACACCAGACACTGCCACCATCGCCCCTGTCAGCCATAAGGCTTTCGCCGGGAACGCTTTGCGCAGCATAATCAGTGACGGCAAACTCACTGCCGGGAGCGTCATCAACAATGCCAGCGCCGGAGCGGTTCCCATACCTGCCAGCATCATCGTTTGTACAATCGGAATTTCTGCTGCCGTGGGAATGACAAACAAGCATCCTGCTACCGCCATCGCCACCACCCACATCAGGCTGTTATCGACAGCACCATCGGCATGGGGGAATAACCAGACGCGAGCGGCACCCAACACCAGTACTGCATGGATGTAAACCGGGATCGTACTCCAGAAAAGCGTCCATAGCGCCCTGCCCCAGCGGCTAAAAAACCCGCCCTGTGCTTCCGGTATGTCAATTTCGACCGGTGCCTGCGTTTGCGGTGTTTCACGCACCCATTTTTGCACCAGCGTCGCAATCAGCAACACCATCACCAGCCCGGCCACCAGACGAATCGCCGCAAAACCCCAGCCGAGGACAAAGCCCATAAACACCAGCGTCGCCGGGTTTAACACCGGATTGCCCATCCAGAATGCCAGCGCACCGCCCATCGACACCTGTTGGCGACGCATTCCCGCCGCGACCGGAGCCGCACAGCAGGTACACATCATGCCCGGCAACGAAAACAGCGTTCCCAGCAGCGTGCCGCGAAAGCGCGATTGCCCAAGCGTACGCAACAACCAGTCACGCGGGATCAGCACCTGAATCAACGAACCGAGGATCACCCCCAGCACCGCCGCTTTCCATACCGCGAGGAAATAGATCATCGCGTAATCCAACGCCGCCTGCCATGGGTTAGCATCCGCCTGCGCAAGGATAGATTTACCGATACTGTGGGTTTCGGCAGCAGTAAACGCTTTGCCGTAGTAAGGTTCCCATTTCACATACCAGAGACCGGCAATGACAACGAGAAAGAAAAGCGCGGGTTTCCACCACTGAATGGGCGTTGCCGCCTGAGATGAAGACTGACCAGTCATAGCATTCCCCAGGAATAAGTTATGATAATTGAGCGCGTGAATATTACGCTCACTATCAATTCTTGGGAATAATTATTCAGCTCTTTTGCGTAATTCTGAAGAGCTTAAAATCGTCACGCCTTCATGCTCAGGCCGCATCGACTCTGCCAGCATGACCCGCGCCACGTCTCTCGCATCAATGGATTTCCAGTTACCTGGTAACAAACGGAACAGCGGCGCAAAAAGCGTTTCGTTCATCCGCTGTTTGCTACGATCGCCCAGTAACATCGACGGGCGAGCAATGGTCAATTTCGGCCAGTTCTGGGCGATTAATGCTTCTTCCATCTCCCCTTTGACGCGGTTATAGAAAAACGGCGAGTGGGCATTGGCACCCATCGCACTGACTACCAACATATGCTGCGCGCCCAGTCGCCGCCCGGTTAATGCGGTATCCACTACCAGCGTGTAATCGGCATGAATAAACGCCTCTTTGCTCCCCGCTTCTCGCCGCGTGGTGCCGAGACAACAAAACACAATGTCGATGGGATCGGTGACCTGCGCCAACGCGTCACTCAGTTGCGGATCATGGGGATTAAACACCCCGGGCATATCGCCCAACGGACGTCGCGTCGGCGCAGCAATGGCGTTAACTTTCGGTTCGTTAATCAACATCCGCAGCAGGTGACCGCCCACCAGCCCCGTTGCGCCTGTAATCAGTACCTGACTCATCTTCGCTCCTTTACAGAATTGTCTGCCTTGCGCTCCACGGCTCATGCACCAGGCTTAATAGACCATGAGGTAATTATCCCCGATTGTGGGAAATTCGCCTCATCCAATGCAACAACGCGGAGGAAGCATGAGTAAGAAAATTGCCGTTTTAATCACTGATGAATTTGAGGATTCAGAATTTACTTCACCCGCAGACGAGTTCCGTAAAGCCGGACACGAAGTGATTACCATTGAAAAACAAGCGGGTAAAACGGTGAAAGGCAAAAAAGGAGAAGCCAGCGTGACCATCGATAAATCCATCGATGAAGTGACGCCTGCGGAGTTTGATGCCCTGCTGCTACCGGGCGGCCATTCACCGGATTATCTGCGTGGGGACAACCGTTTTGTCACCTTTACCCGTGATTTTGTGAATAGTGGCAAACCGGTGTTTGCCATCTGTCACGGCCCGCAGTTGCTGATCAGCGCCGATGTGATTCGGGGGCGCAAACTGACCGCAGTTAAACCGATCATTATTGATGTTAAAAATGCGGGCGCGGAATTTTACGATCAGGAAGTCGTGGTTGATAAAGATCAGCTGGTTACCAGCCGGACACCGGACGATCTGCCAGCGTTTAACCGCGAGGCGTTACGCCTGCTCGGTGCCTGAGTCGCGTAGCCAAATCATTTTTTTACCAAAGCCCAGCGTGTTGTCGGTGAATTTGATTTCATCGAGCCGGATTTCCCACACCGGGGCCGACAGCATTCTGGCAACCGGAAAGCGACGATTGTACGCCTTGCGCGCGAGGTCGCTTTCCTCACCTTCCAGCCTGCGGATCTCACCTTTAAACTGCACACCGCGAATTAACGCTACCGTTTTCGGCTGACCGTTTACCGTTCCGGCAACCGCAGCCTGCGGCCCACTCATCTGCGCGTGGCGCGTTTTTTCTTCCGTCAAAATGTAGAAGGCGACTTTCTGCGCATCAAAAAGATAAAAGGCATTAGCGCACCAGAGTTCCCCTTCCTGCTGCACACACCAAGTGACAACATGTTGTTTTGCCAGCCAACGGCTGATGGCGATGAGTGTTTCCATTGCTGTTCTCTTTTATACTGTGGGCCTGACCTTAACATGCGACGCAGACGATGACCCCCTGGTTTCTTTACTTGATCCGTACCGCCGACAATAAGCTTTATACCGGGATCACCACGGATGTCGAACGCCGCTATCAGCAGCACCAAAGCGGCAAAGGGGCGAAAGCACTGCGCGGGAAAGGAGAACTAACGCTGGTGTTTTCCGCGCCAGTGGGCGATCGTTCGCTGGCGTTACGGGCGGAATATCGCGTTAAGCAACTGACCAAACGGCAAAAAGAGCGTCTGGTAGCGGAAGGCGCAGGGTTTGCAGAGCTGTTAAGCAGTCTGCAAACCCCGGAGATTAAAAGCGATTGAAATGCTCGTGATACTCAACCAGGCCGGTAACGCCATTCAGCGCGTCATCCGCTAAACGATGTACCTGGAAGGCGCTTTCAGTGCCCGGCCAGCGGCAACGCAGATCGTGATGCGCCGCCAGTTCAAAGCCGAAACGACTGTACAGCGCCGGATCGCCCAGCGTCACCACTGCGGCATAGCCGAACTCATTAAGCGAATCGAGTCCTTCATAGACCAGTTGGCGTGCCAGCCCCTGTCCACGGTATTTTTCATCAACCGCCAACGGTGCCATGCCGACCCATTGCAGGTCTTCGCCCTGCACATCAACCGGACTAAATGCCACATAGCCAATGACCTGACCTTCGTCATCTGTCGCCACCAGCCCCAGCGTCAGAAAGCCATCTTCACGCAGATCGTGAACCAGCTTCGCTTCCGCATCACTTTCGAATGAGCGACGCAGCAGGGCATCAATACCCGGCGCATCAATGGGAATTTCTACTCGAATTAGCATGGTTCACCTACCGATGTCTGTTTGGTTTCAGGCGCGGTTTTCATTCCCGCCTCAACAAAATCCGCCAGTTGCAGCAGCATCATGCGTAAGGCTTTCGGCATTTGCTCCAGTTCAATGGCGTCCATCAGGTTTTTCACATACAGCCCCAGCTCCGTATCGCCTTCAATCACCAGCCGACGCTGGAAGAAGAGCGTATCCGGATCTTGTTTACGCGCCGCAATCATCAGCAGATCGCTGGCGTCGGCACTAAAACTCACATCAGCTTGCGCGTTCTGGCTAACGACCAGTTTGCCATTCACCACCGAGGTAAACCATTGCAGGTCAATATCACGCACATGAATACTTAACCAGCGGCCTTCAAGAAACTCCAGCTCGCCATCATCCAGCGCCTGGCGGAATTGCCAGCTTAAGACCTGCTCAAGAACCTGGCGTTTTAGCGCAAATGGCGTCAGTTTTACCGGTACACTCAACAGAGATGGCCCCAAATGCACAATACGGGAACGCAGTTTATCCAACACGAGTTTTACTCCCTGTTTCAACAATCATCCTATTTTGCCATATCAGAAAAATAACATAGCGGTATAAATCAACAATTCCATATGAAATTGCTGCTACCACCAATACAACTTTAACTGCCTTAAATCAAAAATTGTCGCAGCAAGGTTAACTAAAATCCCAGTTCGTTAACATTTTTGCGTTTTGATAGCGCAACCTTCAGGAAAAATTATGGAGCTGCTCTGCCCTGCCGGAAATCTCCCGGCGCTTAAGGCGGCCATCGAAAACGGCGCAGATGCTGTTTATATCGGGCTAAAAGATGATACCAATGCCCGTCACTTCGCCGGCCTTAACTTTACCGAGAAAAAATTGCAGGAAGCGGTGAGTTTTATCCATCAACATCGCCGCAAACTTCACATCGCGATTAACACTTTTGCGCATCCGGACGGTTACGCCCGTTGGCAGCGCGCCGTGGATATGGCGGCGCAGCTGGGTGCCGACGCGCTGATCCTCGCCGACCTCGCCATGCTGGAGTACGCTGCCGAGCGTTATCCGCATATTGAGCGCCACGTATCGGTGCAGGCTTCGGCGACCAATGAAGAGGCGATTAACTTTTATCATCGCCATTTTGACGTTGCTCGCGTGGTGCTGCCGCGCGTGTTGTCGATTCATCAGGTGAAACAACTGGCACGGGTCACACCTGTACCACTGGAAGTCTTTGCTTTCGGCAGCCTGTGCATTATGTCGGAAGGTCGTTGCTATCTGTCGTCGTATCTGACGGGTGAGTCGCCCAACATCATAGGCGCGTGTTCTCCGGCCCGTTTCGTGCGCTGGCAACAAACGCCGCAGGGGCTGGAATCCCGCCTGAACGAAGTGCTGATCGACCGTTATCAGGACGGCGAAAACGCAGGTTATCCGACGCTATGTAAAGGGCGTTATCTGGTGGACGGCGAGCGCTATCACGCGCTGGAAGAACCAACCAGTCTCAATACCCTGGAACTGCTGCCGGAGTTAATGGCGGCGAATATTGCTTCGGTGAAAATTGAAGGCCGCCAGCGTAGCCCGGCGTATGTCAGCCAGGTGGCGAAAGTCTGGCGTCAGGCTATCGACCGTTGTAAGGCCGATCCGCAAAACTTTGTACCGCAAAGCGCGTGGATGGAGACGCTCGGGTCGATGTCCGAAGGCACGCAAACCACTCTTGGCGCATATCACCGTAAATGGCAGTGAGAAAAGCAATGAAATATTCCTTAGGGCCAGTGCTGTGGTACTGGCCAAAAGAGACGCTGGAAGAATTTTATCAGCAGGCCACCACCAGCAGCGCCGACGTGATTTATCTTGGTGAAGCGGTATGCAGCAAGCGTCGGGCAACCAAAGTTGGCGACTGGCTGGAGATGGCAAAATCGCTCGCCGGGAGTGGTAAGCAGATTGTGCTCTCCACGCTGGCGCTGGTGCAGGCATCATCTGAACTGGGCGAACTGAAACGCTATGTTGAGAACGGTGAGTTTCTGATTGAAGCCAGCGATCTCGGCGTGGTGAATATGTGCGCTGAACGCAAACTGCCGTTCGTCGCCGGGCACGCGCTGAACTGCTACAACGCGGTGACACTGAAAATATTGCTCAAACAGGGCATGATGCGCTGGTGTATGCCAGTGGAGCTTTCCCGCGACTGGCTGGTGAATCTGCTTAATCAGTGCGATGAGCTGGGCATTCGTAACCAGTTTGAAGTGGAAGTCCTGAGCTACGGTCATCTGCCGCTGGCCTACTCCGCCCGCTGCTTTACCGCGCGTTCGGAAGACCGCCCGAAAGATGAGTGTGAAACCTGCTGCATTAAGTATCCGAACGGGCGCAACGTGCTGTCGCAGGAAAACCAACAAGTGTTTGTACTCAATGGCATTCAGACCATGAGCGGCTACGTTTACAACCTCGGTAACGAGCTGGCATCCATGCAGGGCCTGGTTGATGTGGTCCGCCTGTCACCGCAGGGTACTGACACTTTCGCGATGCTCGACGCCTTCCGCGCTAATGAAAATGGCGCTGCACCACTGCCGTTGACGGCGAACAGCGACTGTAACGGCTACTGGCGGCGGCTGGCAGGACTGGAGCTGCAAGCCTAAGTAAATAGCTCACTTTGTTAACAACTTTAACTACTCTTTAATGCAGTATTAAAGATTAATCGGTAACAAAGTGAGCTGTTATGACTGATAAAACCATTGCGTTTTCGCTACTCGATCTGGCCCCCATTCCCGAAGGTTCTTCAGCGCGAGAAGCATTCTCCCACTCTCTCGATCTCGCCCGTCTGGCTGAAAAGCGCGGCTATCATCGCTACTGGCTGGCAGAACACCACAATATGACTGGCATTGCCAGTGCTGCCACGTCGGTATTGATCGGCTATCTGGCGGCGAATACCACCACGCTGCATCTGGGGTCTGGCGGCGTGATGTTGCCTAACCACTCACCGTTGGTCATTGCAGAACAGTTCGGCACGCTTAATACACTCTATCCGGGGCGAATCGATTTGGGGCTGGGTCGTGCTCCGGGTAGTGACCAACGAACAATGATGGCGCTACGTCGTCATATGAGCGGCGATATTGATAATTTCCCCCGCGATGTGGCGGAGCTGGTGGACTGGTTTGACGCCCGCGATCCCAATCCGCATGTGCGCCCGGTACCAGGCTATGGCGAGAAAATCCCCGTGTGGTTGTTAGGCTCCAGCCTTTACAGCGCGCAACTGGCGGCGCAGCTTGGTCTGCCGTTTGCGTTTGCCTCACACTTCGCGCCGGATATGCTGTTCCAGGCGCTGCATCTTTATCGCAGCAACTTCAAACCGTCAGCACGGCTGGAAAAACCATACGCGATGGTGTGCATCAATATTATCGCCGCCGACAGCAACCGCGACGCTGAATTTCTGTTTACCTCAATGCAGCAAGCCTTTGTGAAGCTGCGCCGTGGCGAAACCGGGCAACTGCCGCCGCCGATTCAAAATATGGATCAGTTCTGGTCACCGTCTGAGCAGTATGGCGTGCAGCAGGCGCTGAGTATGTCGTTGGTAGGTGATAAAGCGAAAGTGCGTCATGGCTTGCAGTCGATCCTGCGCGAAACCGACGCCGATGAGATTATGGTCAACGGGCAGATTTTCGACCACCAGGCGCGGCTGCATTCGTTTGAGCTGGCGATGGATGTTAAGGAAGAGTTGTTGGGATAGTGTGTCTTAACGCGGGAAGCCTTATCCGAGCTGGCAACGCTGTCCTACATAGACCTGATAAGCGAAGCGCATCAGGCATTGTGTAGGCAGCAGAAATGTCGGATAAGGCACCGCTGATTACTGATACACCGGCAGTAAATTAAAGCTCGATAAAATATGCACCAGTGCGTTGCCGACGCCAAACACCAGAATCAGCGCAATCATCGGCTTGCCACCCCAGACGCGGAATTTCGGGCTGCCAAAGCGTTTACGCGATGCACGGGCTAACAGCGCCGGAACAATTGCCGCCCAGATGGTAGCCGCTAAACCAGCATAACCAATGGCGTACAGGAATCCGTTCGGGAACAACAGCCCCCCCACAACTGGCGGGGCAAAGGTCAGCAATGCCGTTTTCAAGCGGCCCACAGCCGAGTCGTCGAAACCAAACAGATCTGCCAGATAGTCAAACAAACCCAGCGTTACGCCGAGGAACGAACTCGCTACCGCAAAGTTTGAGAACACGACCAGCAGCAGATCCAGACTACGGCTGTTCAGTACGCCGCTTAACGCCTGTACCAGCACATCAATATTACCGCCCTTCTCTGCAATACCGATAAACTCCGGACGCGGGATGTTACCCATCGTCGCCAGCAACCAGATGGTATACAGCGCCAGCGCCATCAGCGTACCGTACACCAGACATTTCACGATGGTTTTCGGATCTTTGCCGTAATACTTCATCAGGCTTGGCACGTTACCGTGATAACCAAACGATGCCAGACAGAACGGCAGGGTCATCAACAGATACGGTGCATAAGACGCATTGCTTTCGGCGACGTTGAACAATGTCGCAGGCTGCACATGCCCCAGCAGGCTACCAAAGGTGAGGAAGAAGGTAATGACTTTCGCCCCCAGCACAATCGCTGTCATGCGACTGACGGCTTTAGTGCTCAACCACACCACAAACGCTACCAGCAATGCAAAACCAAAACCCGCCGCCCGTGCCGGGACGTTTAGTGACATCTCTGCGAAGGTGTGATGCAGAATCGAACCACTGGCAGAAATATAGGCATAGGTCAGGATATAGAGCACAAAGGCAATGGAAATGCCGTTGACCACGTTCCAGCCTTTGCCCAGCAAATCTTTGGTGATGGTGTCAAAACTCGAACCGATTCTGTAATTCAGGTTAGCTTCCAGAATCATCAAGCCGGAATGCAGCATACAGAACCAGGTAAAGATCAGCGCCGCCATTGACCAGAAAAACCACGCCCCGGACATGACCACTGGCAGAGAAAACATCCCTGCGCCAATAATGGTGCCGCCGATAATCACCACGCCGCCAAGCAGCGACGGTGACGTTTGGGTGGTGGTTAGTGTTGCCATGAGGGCTTCTCTCCAGTGAAAAATAGTGCGACTGCGTTGTTATGCATTGCACTGTACCAGTACACGAGTACAAAAGACAGAAAAAAAGCCCCGATGGTAAAAATCGGGGCTGTATATATTATTTTACAGATTGTGTTCGCTGTTCAGCGATGATTACGCATCACCACCGAAACGACGACGACCGGTAGAATCATCACGACGCGGAGCGCGGCCTTCACGACGTTCGCCGCTAAAACGACGACCATCACCACGGCCACCTTCACGGCGTTCACCGCTGAAGTTACGACCGCCTTCACGACGTTCGCCACCGAAACCACGACCACCGCCACGACGCTCACCGCCAGTATGCGGCTGTGCATCGCCCAGTAACTGCATGTTCATCGGCTTGTTGAGAATGCGAGTGCGCGTAAAGTGTTGCAGCACTTCACCCGGCATACCTTTCGGCAGTTCGATGGTGGAGTGAGAAGCAAACAGCTTGATGTTACCAATGTAACGGCTGCTGATGTCGCCTTCGTTAGCAATCGCACCAACGATATGACGAACTTCAACACCATCATCGCGGCCCACTTCAATGCGGTACAGCTGCATATCGCCAACATCACGACGTTCACGACGCGGACGATCTTCACGGTCACCACGCGGGCCACGGTCGTTACGATCGCGCGGACCACGGTCATCACGGTCACGGAATTCACGTTTCGGACGCATCGGCGCATCTGGCGGTACGATCAGAGTACGTTCACCCTGTGCCATTTTCAGCAGTGCCGCAGCCAGAGTTTCGAGATCCAGCTCTTCACCTTCAGCAGTCGGCTGAATTTTGCTCAGCAGTGCGCGGTATTGATCCAGATCGCTGCTTTCCAGCTGCTGCTGTACTTTAGCGGCGAATTTTTCCAGACGGCGTTTGCCTAGCAGTTCTGCGTTCGGCAGTTCTACTTCCGGAATAGTCAGCTTCATAGTACGTTCAATGTTGCGCAGCAGACGACGCTCGCGGTTCTCAACGAACAGCAGCGCGCGGCCAGCACGACCCGCACGACCGGTACGACCGATACGGTGAACGTAAGACTCAGAATCCATCGGGATATCGTAGTTAACTACCAGGCTGATACGCTCAACGTCCAGGCCACGGGCTGCAACGTCGGTCGCAATCAGGATGTCCAGACGACCATCTTTCAGGCGTTCCAGTGTCTGTTCACGCAGCGCCTGGTTCATGTCACCGTTCAGCGCGGCGCTGTTGTAGCCGTTACGCTCAAGAGCTTCAGCCACTTCCAGAGTCGCGTTTTTGGTACGAACGAAGATAATCGCCGCATCAAAATCTTCCGCTTCCAGGAAACGTACCAGTGCTTCGTTTTTGCGCATACCCCAGACAGTCCAGTAGCTCTGGCTGATGTCAGGACGGGTAGTCACGCTGGACTGAATGCGCACTTCCTGCGGCTCTTTCATAAAGCGGCGGGTAATGCGACGAATCGCTTCCGGCATGGTTGCAGAGAACAGAGCGGTCTGATGACCTTCCGGGATCTGCGCCATAATGGTTTCTACGTCTTCGATAAAGCCCATGCGCAGCATTTCATCTGCTTCATCAAGTACGATCGTATGCACATGATCGCACCGGATCGTCTTTCTGCGCAAATGATCCATCACTCGTCCCGGTGTACCAATCACGATCTGTACACCACCTTTTAAGGAACGGATCTGTTTGCTGATCTCCTGTCCTCCGTATATCGGAAGTACTTTGATCCCATGCAAAAACTTTGCTAATTTGCGAATTTCATTGGCGGACAAGACGATTGCCTGCAGATTTTTGTCTTTCGGATTAATTCGCTGCAACATCGGTATTCCAAACGAAGCCGTCTTACCCGTTCCGGTACGCGCTTGTCCGATCATGTCCTTTCCCTCTACCGCAATCGGTATCGACTGCGCCTGAATCGGACTTGGCTGTTCAAACCCCATTTCCGCAATTGCACGCATTATTCTTGTATCCAAACACATTTCTTCAAACGTCATTTATATCTCCATTTCTGATCTGCTTTATTTTGCAGCACAAATTCCCTGCAAAATCTTTCGCTGTATTAATGCAACTTTCCTATTATAGCAGATTCTCGGAGCATGAGCAACATCGGCACTGCAGAAAAGATAGCGTAAATTGTTCTTCGGAAAAATATGAGCAGACCAGCTCCAGGATAGTTTTAAGAACTTCAACTTCCTGCATCATACCATATTTCCGTTTTTGTTTCCATCACTTTCTTCCGACTGGCAGACTATGGCTTAGTCCTCTTATCAGCCTTTTAGGCTGTTAATCCGGCATCCTGTCCAGGATGCTCTGCACTGCATCCCCAGTCTGCTCCTGCATCATCATAACGCACAATGATCCCAAGCCAGTTGTTTTGAATATATTTCTGACAGGCTTCGATCTCTTTCTGTTTTCCCGGTGTTACAGCGT
>OGLS01000917.1_pt1 | contig 22329 bp, 19 predicted proteins | sample 1572881 | NCBI WGS metagenome assembly OGLS01 (sample SAMEA2582013, study PRJEB24529) | metagenome | biome: Human gut stool | place: China | collected 2011
TAAAAAGTAGGAGGTATGGGCATCTTGCCCATACCACGCACCCACAAAAGCATATTTTTAAAAGTAAAACTACTAACCTATAGAGAAAGCAAGCCGATAAAAACAAACCTAAAACCCAAATCTACTAAAATCGACAACAATGCGAATGGATAAATACGGTCGTGAACTCGACCTAATACTCATACTTACAGAGAATGCAAGTTATACGGCACAGCAGATAGCCGACCGTCTCGGCATCACGCGCCGCAACCTCTACTATTATTTCGACTATCTGCGCGATTGTGGTTTCAATCTGCAGAAGACCGGCACCACATACCGTCTCGACCGTTCGTCGTCGTTCTTCCGTCGTCTGCACGAGCAGATCTCGCTCTCCGAATACGAAGCAGCGTATATCTGCCGTCGCCTCGACTCCGACGACACACGCGACCACACCGCTGTGAACATACGTCAGAAACTCGCACGCTCGTTCAACCTGCCCGATGCCGTCAATCCCGAACTGCAGCGTCGCATGAACGACTGCGTGGCGAAGCTGCGCGAGGCGATGGCTACGCGCAAGATGGTGGTGCTGCACAAGTACGCCTCGCCACACAGCAACACCGTCACCGACCGTATCGTCGAACCCTATCAGTTGATGAACGACGAGCGCGACGTGCGCTGCCACGAGATACGTTCGCATGAGAACAAGACGTTCCGCCTCTCGCGTATGGAGTCGGTGGAGATCATCGATGTGCCCTGGACCTTCGACGACCGCCACAAGCAGATGTATACCGACATGTTCATGTTCACTGGCGAGCAACGCTACACGGTGAAAATGCGCATGGGGCTACTCTCCTACAATCTAATGGTGGAGGAGTATCCGCAGTCGGCGAAATGCTTCACTGCCGATGGCGACACCGCCTGGATATTCGAAGGCGAAGTGGTGTCGTTCCTCGGCATAGGCCGCTTTGTGCTCGGACTCTACGAGGATATAGAAGTGATTGGCTGCGAGGAGTTTAAGGCATATCTCGCCGGAAAAATAAAAAGCATGTCTTGCGCAGGTTGACCTCCGCAAGACATGCCCGAAATTTATTAGTTGTACCTAACCGTCCTATCAATATTCGGTCTTGTCGGCGCTCTCTTCCCACATGCGGAACGCCTTGAGTGCTTCCATACCCATCAGACGCTGCATCGTCTTGTGGCGCTGCTCGGGCTTGAGCGGCATCTCCTGGTAAATGAAGTCGTCGTCGAAGCCGATGGCGGCAGCATCCTTGCGGTCGTTGCCGTAGAAGATGCGGTCGAGATGCGCCCAGTAGATGGCGCCCAGACACATGGGGCACGGCTCGCAGGAGGTGTAGATGTCGCAGCCAGCGAGGTCGAACGTGCCTAAGTGGCGCGTAGCCTTGCGTATGCAGTTCACCTCGGCGTGCGCCGTAGGGTCGTTGTCGATAGTAACGCTGTTAGAAGCCTCGGCGATGATTTCGTCGCCACGCACGATGACCGCTCCGAATGGTCCGCCGCCAGTGCGCACACTCTCCTCGGAGAGCTCTATGGCACGGCGCATAAATTCGTTTTTCTTGTCCATATCTTTATTTTTCTTTAAGGTTATAGGGTATTTATAGGGGGTGCACTTGTCTCCGCTCGGCTTTGCCGCTTGCCAGAGCAAGAAGTGCACCAACAAAGCAAGTATGCACCAACAAAGCAAGTATGCACCAACACAGCCGCACACGCTGCATGGGTTGGAGCCGAGCAAGCGGCGGTAGAGCGCAGCGTCTCCCATTTATGCAAATGTACGCATAATAAACGAATAACCGCAATTATTTTTTTTATTGTTTGTCAATTCGAGATAATTCGCTAAATTTGCTTATATCTAACCCTATGCCAGATTATATGCTGGCATAACAACATAAGAAATGATGAGAAGTCTACGATTCTTTATGTTGATGGCAGTCGTGATATGCTCACTTGCCGTCAGCGCTCAAGACGCTATCGCCAATGACGCCAACCCAACCGCTACTTCGACGGTAACGGTATTGGAAAATTATGGTACAGATGTCAAGTCAGAGAACTTCACTTTGCTGCAACACAACGACACACTTGTGTCGGATGCCGAGTTGTTGAAAAGTATCGCTGAAGACACTTCCGCCAAGCGGTTGAAGAAGGCGAGAATATTTAAGTGGACAGCTTGGGTGGGTGGCAGCGTCTTCTTTTTAGCCAGCGTATGTTGCTTGTATGGAGCGGCATACGTTGAATATATTCAAGAAAACGGCCCCGGAGATAATCCATTTGCCATCGGATTAGCCGCCTCATTCGGAGCAAGTGTGATATGGACCACATCGTTCCTTATAGCAGCCCATCATCAAAAGAAATTGGCGCTTTCTGCCAACGTCAGTATGCTCAATGATAATCTGGCAAACAGAAAAACATTGGGTGTAGGGCTGAGTTTCAAGTTCTGAATAACAAACAGAGCTTGGTCGCATCGCAAGTAGGGCTTGGCTGCAATGCTACTTGCATGGCTCTGAGGAGCGTATCTTCTATGATTGCAGATGCTGCAGTGGAAAATTATACAAAAAAACAAAAATAATCGGCGATTGTTCGTTTATACCATTGAAATTGACTAACTTTGCTCACATATTACAATTTTTTTGATGTAAATTAAGATTTAGATGAACGTAATTACAAAGACAGTATCATTGCCTGATGGCAGAACCATCAGCATTGAGACCGGGAAAGTGGCAAAGCAGACCGACGGAAGTGTTGTACTGCGTATGGGCAACACCGTACTTCTCGCCACTGTTTGTGCCGCAAAAGATGCAGTTCCCGGAACAGATTTCATGCCTTTGCAGGTAGACTACAAAGAGCAGTACTCAGCAGCAGGCCGTTTCCCTGGCGGCTTCACAAAGCGTGAAGGCAAGTCGGGCGACAACGAGATCCTCACATCGCGTCTCGTAGACCGTGTGCTCCGTCCTCTCTTCCCGTCTAACTACCACGCAGAGGTATATGTGCAGATTATGCTTCTCAGCGCCGACGGCGTTGACCAGCCAGATGCTCTCGCAGGATTTGCAGCTTCAGCCGCTATGGCTTGTTCAGATATACCTTTCGAGTGCCCGATTTCAGAGGTGCGTGTAGCACGCATCAACGGCGAGTACGTTATCAACCCTACCTTCGAGCAGATGAAGGATGCCGACATGGATATCATGGTAGGCGCTTCTGCCGAGAACATCATGATGGTAGAGGGCGAAATGAAGGAAGTGTCGGAGCAGGACATGATTGGCGCATTGAAGGCTGCTATGGCAGCTATCAAGCCGATGTGCGAGCTTCAGACAGAACTCTCTAAGGAACTTGGCACCGACGTTAAGCGCGAGTACTGCCACGAGGTGAACGACGAGGAACTCCGCGAGCAGCTCCGCAAGGAGACCTACGACAAGTGCTACGCTATCGCAGAGTCGGGCGACCACGACAAGAAGTCGCGCGAGGAGGCTTTCGACAAGATTCTCTCTGACTTCCAGGAGGCTTACGACGCAGCTCACACAGACCTCACAGCAGAGGAGCTCGACGAGAAGCACGCAGAGATGGTGCGCTACTACGCTGACGTTATGCGCGACTCTATGCGCCGTTGCATCCTCGACGAGGGCAAGCGTCTCGACGGTCGTAAGACAACAGACATCCGTCCTATCTGGTGCGAGGTTTCTCCGCTGCCGATGCCTCACGGAAGTTCTATCTTCACACGTGGCGAGACACAGTCGCTCTCTACATGTACACTCGGTACAAAGATGGACGAAAAGTTGGTTGACGACGTTCTTGAGCGTGGCTACCAGCGTTTCCTCCTCCACTATAACTTCCCGCCGTTCTGTACAGGCGAGGCTAAGGCTCAGCGCGGCGTAGGTCGTCGCGAGATTGGTCACGGCCACTTGGCATGGCGCGGTCTGAAGGGTCAGATTCCTGAGGACTTCCCTTACACAGTGCGCCTCGTGAGCCAGATTCTCGAGTCGAACGGTTCGTCTTCAATGGCTACAGTATGTGCCGGCACACTCGCCCTTATGGACGCAGGTGTTCCGATGAAGGCTCCTGTATCAGGTATCGCAATGGGTCTTATCAAGAACCCGGGCGAGGAGAAGTACGCTGTGCTTAGCGACATCCTCGGCGATGAGGACCACCTCGGCGATATGGACTTCAAGACAACCGGTACACCCAACGGCTTGACAGCTACACAGATGGATATCAAGTGCGACGGTCTGAGCTTCGAGATTCTCGAGAAGGCCCTCATGCAGGCTAAGGCAGGTCGTGAGCACATCCTCAACTGCATGATGGAGACCATCTCTGAGCCGCGCAAGGAGCTGAAGCCGCAGGTACCGCGCATCGTTCAGATCGAGATACCGAAGGAGTTCATCGGCGCTGTGATTGGCCCTGGTGGCAAGATCATCCAGCAGATGCAGGAGGACACCGGCGCTACTATCACTATCGACGAGGCAGACGGCGTAGGCAAGGTGCAGGTATCGGCTCCTAACAAGGACGCTATCGACGCTGCGCTTGGCAAGATCAAGGCTATCGTTGCTATCCCGGAGGTAGGCGAGGTGTACGAGGGTACAGTTCGTTCAATCATGCCTTACGGCTGCTTCGTAGAGATTATGCCGGGCAAGGACGGATTGCTCCACATCTCTGAGATCGACTGGAAGCGTCTTGAGACAGTTGAAGAGGCTGGCATCAAGGAAGGCGACAAGATCAAGGTGAAGCTCATGGAGATCGACCCGAAGACTGGCAAGTACAAGCTCTCACACCGCGTGCTTCTCGAGAAGCCGGAGGGATACGTAGAGCGTGAACGCCGTCCGCGTGGCGAGCGTGGCGACCGCGGTGAGCGTCGTCCGCGTCGTGAGGGTGGCGAGCGTCGCGACGGTCGTCGTGAGAACCGCGAGCATCGTGAGCCGCGCGACTTCAACGACTCGCTCGACCACAACAACGACTTCTAATAGCTGAAGAATACATAGGTTAATACAAATAAGGCTGCAACGCAATTCGGTTTGCGTTGCAGCCTTTTTTTTGTGCGTTGTTGATACCGCTACTTGATACATTCGTTTTGCAGGAAGTCCTCGTACTCGTCGCGGTAGCCGTTGAACACGTTGATGTCCACCTCGGGTGTTATGCCGCGCACGTGTCCGTCGGGGCTTAGCTGCCAGTAGGCGAGTCGCACATCGGGCTTGTACTCGCCGTAGCGTGCTATCCACACGATGTAGTCGCGCTTCAGGTCGGGCGCGAGCGGCAGGTAGCGGTTCACGAACGACTGTGATATGTACAGTATGGGTCGTGCGCCCGTTGCCCTCTTCACCACGTTTATCCATTCGCGCACGCTGCGGAACATCGCCTCCGCTCCGCCCATGGCGCGTATCTGAGCACACGTCGGTTCGATGTCGAGCACCGGCGGCAAGTCGCCCTTGCGGAACTTGCTGTACTTCAGGAAGTGATGCGCCTGCTTTGCGCCGGGCGTGCGTGTCGAGAAGAAGTGGTACGCGCCGCACTTGATGCCGTGTGCGCGTGCTGCCGCGTAGTCGGTGCGATAGTAGCGGTTTCGCACGGTGGTGCCCTCGGTCGACTTGATGTAGCAGAACGACACGGGGTAGTCTACCGTTCCGGCGATGCGCTTGCGCGAGAGTTTGCCGAGATTGACGATGCGCATCTGTTTCCAGTTGATGGCGTAGCGTTTGCGCCCCTTCTCGTGCTGGAAGCGTGAGATGTCGATGCCGTAGATGCGGTCGGCGCGATATTCGATGCGTTCGCCCAAGAAGCGGTTGTTCTTCCACTCGCCCAGCTGCAGATGCTTGCCAGCATTGATTGCCACGCCGAAGCCCGATCGTTTGCCGTCAGCCCATTCGCCTTGGTATAGCTCTTGGCGGTTGACGAAGGTGCCGTGTCCGTCGGCTATGCCGTCGCGGTTGAGTGTTCCGGTATATGTGCCCGTTGAGTCGCGCCATGTGCCGCTGACAAGTGTGTCGGCACGCCATGTGCCCACGATGCGTCTGCCAGTTGAGTCGCTGCCGATGCCCTTGCCCCAGCGTTTGCCCATGCGCCATTCGCCGGCATACACCACGCTGTCGCCCACGGAGAGCACGCCGTAGCCGTCGTACTTGCCCTGCTTGGTTCCGCCGTAATATGTTGTTGCGCCCTGTACCTGTATGGTCTGTCCGTCGTGTGCAATGTCCTTGCAACCGCAGAGACAAAGTAGGGCGAAGCCCAGCGCAAGTGTGTATTTTGTTATCTTCATTGTTGTGTTGTTTTTAACTATAGGGGGTAGTTGTGCCATACGCATCGGTCGACGCAGACGTACGCATCGGTCGGCGCAGATGTCCGCATCGGTCGACGCAGACGTACGCATCGGTCGGCGCAGACATCCGCATCGGTCGACGCAGATGATACTACGTGAAGTTTTACGTTGTATAATGGCACCTCCTCCTTCTACCATTCAAAGTTCAAAATCCTTCTAATCGCTCTTCTTGTGGCTATCGTGTCGCCACACACCATGCCGATGAACCTGCCCTTAGTGCTGAACACCGGTGTGCCGTCGCTGCCTAACATTCGTGGCAGGCTATGCTTTCTGCCTTGCTCCACCTGCACTGGGATAATTCGTGCCGACACCGTGTCGCACTCCATGCCCTCCTCACCGATAGTAGGGAAACCCACGGCGCGTGCTTCGCAGTTGTCGTCCATGTTCCACGGCAGCAGACTCACCGCCGCTACACCCTCCGGTGTCTTGCCGTCGGCGGTCTGCAGCAGTGCCATGCCGTCTACGGAGCCGACGAGTCGGAGCGGTGTGCGCACGAGCTTGCCCTCCGCAGAGCGGTATATCGCCGTGTACTCGTGGTGAGTCTTCACGAACACGCCGTGATTGCCGTCGGTGATACTGTCAATCAGTTGCAGCACACGCTCCGCCTCGGCATAGGCGCGATTTACGCGAGTGTCCAACGCTGCCACTTCCTGATAACCGTAGTCCTGCACGTTGTGCACACGCATATAGTAGTTGAGCTCCGACTTCTGTTTGTTGATATCGCGCAGTCGGGCTGTCACCGCTTCGCGGCACAGACGTATTATCGTCGAGTCGGCGCAGCCGCGTAGCACGTCGCTCGGTGCGTGACTGATGGTTACGAGTCTGCCCTTGCACGATGGCATCAGTAGCCAGTCGTTCGTCCATACCCCCGTTGAGAAACTGCGGTGTAGAGCCTTTTTGCGATCGGTTGTGACGTTGTACACCGCCGAGTCGGCATCGCTCTCGGCGAAGTAGAGCAGCGGTTTCCCATCTACCGTCACCTCGTACCACGACGTGGCACTCACGACCACGGCACACCGCCGCATCTCGTCAGCAGAGGAGGGGAGAAGTCGCCATGTTGTCCACGAAACTAAAGAAACGCCGAGCACGCAGGCTGCTATGCACATAGCTTTCTTGTATGTATCTTTCATAGTGTTTTCAGCTTTGTTTAATTTTATGCGAATTTACAAAATATATCAATATGTTGTCGCTTTTTTTTGCATATATTTTGTGAATTGCTACGATAGTCGTATCTTTGTACATATTTATATATACGAAAGAGTATGAACACATCAGAGTTTTTTAGCAAATTCAAGAGCCGTTATCTCTGGGGCAATCTCGCTGCGATGGTTGCAGTGGTGTTCGTCGTGTGCCTCGGGGTGAAGTACGGTCTTGATATATATACCCATCATGGCGAAGTGGTGTCGATACCCAACGTGCGCCACAAAACCTTTAGCGATGCCGAGTATCTGCTCAAACAGAGCGGCTTGCAGGTGGTGGTGAGCGATACGGGATACGTGCCGGGCATCAAGCCCGACTGTATTCTTGAACAGTCGCCCGCTCCTGGAGAGCGCGTGAAGACGGGCCATGTGATATACCTCACCGTCAACACCTCGCACACGCCGACCATCACCGTACCTGATGTCATCGACAACTGCTCGTTGCGCGAGGCGATGGCGAAGCTCTCGGCTATGGGCTTCAAGCTCACTCAGCCTGCGTTTGTCGACGGCGAGAAAGACTGGGTGTATGGTTTGAGAGTGAAAGGTCGCCATGTGGTGGCAGGCGAGAAAGTCTCGGTGAACGACTACATCACTATTGAGGTGGGAAGCGGACAACGCGATGCCGACATGGACATCAACTACACCGACGCACCGATAGAGGACGCATCGGAAGACGAGTTCTACGAGTCGGGCGATGTCGATGAGTTCCAGGAAGTACCTTAAAAAGTAAAAGAGTAAAAAAGTAAAAGAGTAAAAAGTAGGAGGTATGGGCATCTTGCCCATACCACGCAGCCAGAAAAGCCCCTCCCAACCCTCCCCGTCGGGGAGGGCTTAATTAGCAAAAGTTCAGGCAAAGGCTTAGGAAGGCCTAAGAAGGCTTAGTTCGGCTTAACCGCTGCCTTAGACAGGCTTAGTCCGGCTTAAACGCCGCCTAATTTCGGCTCAGCCTAAAAACAAGAATATGATAGAAGAAGATATCCTCACACCCCCAATCGAAGACGACGACGAGACAGGTCAGCTCTACGAGCACTTCCGCTTTGTAGCCGACACGGGTCAGGAGCCGCAGCGCGTTGACAAGTTCATGTGCGAAAAGCTGCCCCATTCGTCGCGCAACCGCATACAGAAGGCTGCCGACGCAGGCTTCGTACACGTAAACGAGCGCCCCGTGAAGAGCAACTACAAGGTGCGCCCCAACGATGTGGTGACACTGATGCTCGATCGTCCGCGCCACGACACAAGCATCGTGGCAGAGGACATACCGCTCAACGTGGTGTACGAAGACTCGGAGCTGATGGTGATAAACAAGGAGGCAGGCATGGTGGTGCACCCCGGAGCCGGCAACTTCACAGGCACACTCGTCAACGCCATAGCTTGGCATCTGCGCGACCTGCAGAGCTACGACCCCAACGACCCCGAAGTGGGACTCGTGCATCGCATTGACAAGGACACATCGGGTCTGCTCGTAGTGGCAAAGACACCGCAGGCGAAGACATCGCTCGGCTTGCAGTTCTTCAACAAGACCACACACCGCTCGTACAACGCACTCGTATGGGGAAACCTCACCGAGGACGAAGGACGCATCGAGGGCAACATAGCACGCGACCCGAAAGACCGCCTGCGCATGACCGTGATGTCGCCCGATTCGGGCATCGGCAAGGAAGCCGTGACCCACTGGCGTGTGCTCGAACGCTTCGGCTACGTCACGCTCGTGGAGTGCCGACTTGAGACGGGACGCACCCATCAGATACGTGCCCACATGAAGCACATCGGCCATCCGCTCTTCGGCGACGAACGCTACGGCGGAATGGAGATACTGCGTGGCGAACGCTCGGCTACATACAAGGCGTTCATCAACAACTGCTTCAAAGCATGTTCGCGTCAGGCACTGCACGCACGCACACTCGGCTTCGTCCACCCGAAGACAAAGCAGCAGATGGACTTCACATCCGAATGGCCCGACGACCTCACGCAACTCATAGAGAAGTGGCGCGGATACATGAGGGGCACCACTCGCGACACCTTCAGCACTGCACAGCAGTAAGAGCATAGAACTGCGATAAGATTTCCATCAAAGGCTTAGAAAGGCTTAAAGAGGCTTAGTTCGGCTTAAACGCCGCCTTAGTTCAGTAAATACTCACCCCTAAAACAATAATAACAATGAATACATTAAAACGCAACATTGCCATCGTTTGCGGTGGCGACTCTTCTGAGCACGATGTCTCAATGCGCTCAGCTCAGGGATTGTACTCCTTCTTCGATAAGGAGCGCTATAACATTTATATCGTTGACGTGAAAGGACAGGACTGGCATGTCAATCTGCCCAACGGTACAACAGCACCAATCGACAAGAACGACTTCTCGTTCGTGCTCGACGGCAAGGCGGTGGTGTTCGACTACGCCTACATCACCATCCACGGCACACCAGGCGAGAACGGTGTGATGCAGGGCTACTTCGAACTGCTCCACATTCCGTACAGCACAAGTGGCGTGCTCGTTGAGGCGATGACCTTCGACAAGTACGTGCTTAACAATTATCTGCGTGGCTGGGGCGTAAATGTGGCGAAGAGCATCCTCGTGCGCCGCGGCGAAGAGTCGAAGTACTCTGACGAATTCATTGAGAAGGAGATTGGTATGCCGTGCTTCGTGAAGCCAGCAGCCGACGGATCGAGCTTCGGCGTGTCGAAGGTGAAGAACGTAGACCAGCTCGCACCGGCTCTGCGTGTGGCGTTCATGGAGAGTGACGAGGTGATGATCGAGAGTTTCATGAAGGGCACCGAGATATCAATCGGCTGCTACAAGACACGCGAGAAGTCGGTAGTGTTCCCCGCTACGGAGGTCGTGACAAGCAACGAGTTCTTCGACTACGACGCTAAGTACAACGGACAGGTGCAGGAGATAACACCGGCACGCATCGCTCCCGAGACTGCAAAGCGCGTGGCTGAGGAGGTGAGCCGCATCTACGACATCCTCCACTGCAACGGCATCATCCGCATCGACTTCATCATCTCGAAGGATGCCGACGGCAACGACAAGATAAATATGATTGAGGTGAACACCACACCGGGCATGACTGCCACAAGCTTCATTCCGCAGCAGGTGCGCGCCGCAGGACTCGACATCAAGGACGTGCTGACCGACATCGTAGAGAACCAGTTTAAGTGTTGAATTCAAAACTCAAAACTTCTATCATGACACCTGAACAACTCCACAAATACGACTCTATCCGTCCGTTTGCGCCGGAAGAGCTCCCCGAAGTATTCGACCGTTTGGTGCAGAACGAGCAGTTCTGCCAAGTGCTGGCATACCTCTATCCCGGTGTGCCCGTTGAGGCTATACGCCAGAAGATGCACCAGTGCAAGACCAATCTCGAGTTTCAGAAAGCGTTCTGCTACGAGTTTCTGAAGAACCTGCTTGCTAAGGCTTCGCTCGGCTGCGATGCCGACTTCTCTAACCTCGACCTCCGCAATCGCTACACCTTCATCAGCAACCACCGCGACATCGTGCTCGACTCGGCACTGCTCCATGTGATGCTCTTCGATGCCGGTTGCGACACAACCACCGAGATAGCCATCGGCGACAATCTCCTCAAGCTGCCTTGGGTGAAGGATATCGTGCGCCTCAACAAGTCGTTCATCGTGCAACGCTCGCTGCCTATGCGCCAGATGCTCGCAGCGTCGAAACTGTTGGCAGAGTACATGCACTTCGTCATCGCTGAGAAGAACGACAACGTATGGATTGCGCAGCGCGAAGGACGTGCGAAGGACTCCAACGACCGCACCGCCGAGGCAATCCTCAAGATGATGACCATGGGCGGCGAAGGCTCTATCAAGGAACGCCTGCTATCGCTCCACCTCGTGCCGCTCGCCATATCCTACGAGTACGACCCGTGCGACTTCCTCAAGGCGCAGGAGTTCCAGTTGCGCCGCGACGTGGCAGACTGGAAGAAGGGACCGATGGACGACGTAATCAGCATGCAGACAGGCATCATGGGCTACAAGGGGCACATCCACTACCACGCTGCGCCGTGCATCGACGAGTGGTTGCGTGCGCTGCCCGACGATATGCCGAAGACAGAGTTCTACACCGCTGTTGCCGAACATCTCGACCACGAGATATGGCGCGGCTACCGCTTGTACCCGTCCAACTTCGTGGCACTCGACCTTCTGCGCGGCACCGCCGAACACGCCGACCGCTACACCGCCGAAGACCGCCAACGCTTTGAGGCTTATCTCGACGCACAGCTCAAGAAGGTGCAGCTGCCCAACCCCGATTGGGCGTTCCTTCGCAAGAGCGTGCTGACCATGTACGCTAACCCTGCCATCAATCAACTCAGCGTGATTTAGAAGGCAACTAAGGGGGTGCAGTTGTCTCTTCTCAGGGGGTGCAGTTGTCTCAACTGCACCATCCAAGCAAGAACTGCACCAACCAAGCAAGAGCTGCACTATCCAAGCAAGAACTGCACCAACCGAGCAAGAGCTGCACCAGCCAAGTGTAACAAAACCCACATACCCCTCAATATTAATAGTATAATGTCCTATTCCTTCCGCGAACATATCAAGCAGAGCCTTGCGGCTATCGCTTTTTCGATAGCCCTCACAGCCTGCACTTCCGAGGCATACGATTCGGGCGACGGTACGAACAGCTATCTCACCGCCGACCTTGTTCTGCTGCGCACAGCTCCCGACAAGTCGGTGCGTTCGGTGCAGCTCGACGATGGTCGCGAACTGTGGCTCTCCAATCCGTTCGCGAAGGACTGGATAGAACGTCCCGACACCGTCTATCGCGCACTACTCTACTACGATCAGATGTCTGCGCGTTCAGACGCAGCGGTAGGGGCTAATCCGAATTCTATCCCCATTGTACGTGCGCGTTCCGTTCTTCCCGTGCCAGTGCTTCGCATATCCGCGGCTGCCGATGTCGACAACCTGCTCACCGACCCCGTTGGGCTTGAGAGCATGTGGGTGTCGAAGAATGGTAGTTATCTCAATCTCTCCTTGCTTTTGAAGAGTGGCAAGGCAGAGGGCGACACATCGCTTCACACGCTCGGCGTAGTCAGCAACGGTACAACCACCGATGCCGACGGACACCGCACGCTCCACCTCACGCTCTATCACGATAAGGGCAGCGTGCCCGAGTATTACACCGTACAGCAATACGTCAGCATACCTTCGCCATTGCTTAAGGATGCCGACACCGTAGAGCTGACCGTCAACACCTACAATGGTATCAAGACCATACTGCAGTCCAGTTCCTCAACTGCTGAATAGTAAGAATTGACATTTATCGTAACAATGGAAAATCAATTTGTAAAGCAATACCCCGAGCTTATGCGGGGCAAGAAACTCATGTATGTACACGGCTTCGGTTCGTCGGCACAGTCGGGCACGGTGCAGATGCTGCGCACGCTGATGCCCAACGCCACGGTTGTAGCGCGCGACATTCCGCTGCACCCCGAAGAAGGATTGCAGATGCTGAAGGCGATGGCAGCCGAGGAGCAGCCCGACCTTATCATCGGCACGTCGATGGGTGGCATGTACACCGAGATGCTCACCGGATTCGACCGCATATTGGTGAACCCAGCCTTCGAAATGGGCGACACCATGTCGAAGTTCACGGGCAAGCAGGTGTTCCAGAACCCACGCGAGGACGGTGTGCAGGAGTTCATTGTCACGAAGGGACTCATCAAGGAGTACCAGGAGATGACTACGCACAACTTCGAGCACGCTGCCGACCCCGAGGAGCGTACCCGTGTCATCGGACTCTTCGGCGACAACGACCCCGTGGTGCACACCTACGACCTCTTCCATGAGCATTATCCCACAGCCATCGGTTTCCACGGCGAGCATCGTCTGACCGACAAGGTGGCGATGCACTACCTCATACCCGTCATACGCTACATCGACGATCGACAGGAAGGTCGCGAACGCCCCGTCGTCTACGCCGACATCGAGACGCTGCGCGACTCTTACGGCAACGCCACGGCATCTATGCACAAGGCTTACGAGATGCTCATCGAGCACTACAACGTGTACATCGTGGCGCCGTCGCCGTCCGACAATGCGCAGCAGATGGTGGACGACACACGCTGGGTGGAGCAGTTTCTGAGTGCTCCGGCATGGGGCCGCATCGTGTTCACCAACCAGCGCCAGATGCTCTACGGCGACTATCTTATCACGCCCACCGCACAACCGAAGCCCACGCTGCAGGAGCAGCCCGAGTTCATGGGCACGCAGATAGAATGGGGTAGCGACGAGTTCAAGACATGGGAAGAGATAATAGTGTTCTTCGACCGGCTCGGAGGGCAGTAACATAGGGGGTGCACTTAAAGGGGGTGCACTTGTCTCAAGTGCACCATCCGATTTAATAGCACATTCTCTCAAGTGCACCAACCGATTTAATAGAATATTCTTAAAAATGGCAAAAGAACAGACCGCCGTGCGCGACCGCACACGCACCAACCTTCGCGAGCCGCGCCGCTACAAGGTGATAATCTACAACGACGACTTCACAACGATGGAGTTCGTGGTGCTTGTGCTCACCTCCGTCTTCTTCAAGTCGGCGGAGGAGGCAGAGGCTCTTATGCTCACCGTACACAAGAGTGGCAGTGCCGTGGTGGGCATATACAGCTACGACATGGCGATATCGAAGGTGAGAAAGGCTACGATGATGGCGCGTGAGGAGAACTTCCCACTGCGCCTCGAATGCAAACCGGAATGAAATATGAACAACAGCAAGAATTTAGCAAACGCAATAAAGCAGGCAATCGAAGACTGCGACTTCTGGCGTCACGAGTTCGTGACACCGGAGCATGTGCTCTACGCCTTTGCCTCACAGGACCAGTTCGCGAGTGCCTGCGAGTGGCTGCCGCACGATGCCTCGTGGCTCATCACCCAACTCGAGAAGGAGTTCCTCTCGATGGAGGTGGTGCCCGAGACGCAGAAGCTCGTCATCGAAGGTTCGCAGCAGTTCTCCGAGATGATGTCGCTCGCCATCAAGCAGGCGCAATACTCCGACCAGAACACGCTCGACGTGCCGCACGTCGTGGCAGCGATGCTCATGCTCAACGACTCGCAGGCAGCCTATCTGCTCGACCAGTTCACGGGCGACGAGAAGGGTGAGTTTATGCAGTCGCTCGTGTCGGCATACGCCGTAGACGAGACGGGCGAAGGCGCAGAGGGCGATGACGATGCCAACTCCCCCGCACCGTGGCGCAAGCTCGTCACCTGTGTCAACGACACATACGCTGCTCATAACCCACTCATCGGTCGCGAAGCCGAACTGGAGCGCACCATGCAGGTGCTCTGCCGCAAGGACAAGAACAATCCGTTGCACGTGGGCGAGCCTGGCGTGGGCAAGACTGCGCTCATCTACGGACTTACTGCACTCATAGAGCGTGGCGAGGTGCCCGAACGTCTGTGCGGAGCACGTGTCTATATGATGGATATGGGCACGATGGTGGCAGGCACACAGTTTCGCGGCGACTTTGAGAAGCGCATAAAGATGGTGATGGAAGGACTCGCGCAGGAGGGCAACGCCATACTCTGCATCGACGAGATACACAACCTCATCGGAGCCGGACGCAACGGCGACGCATCGCTCGACGCGTCGAACATGCTGAAGCCCTACCTCGAAAGCGGAGCGATACGCTTCATCGGCTCTACCACCTACGACGAGTACAACCGCTACATAGCCAAGCAGAAGTCGCTCGTGCGTCGCTTCCAGCAGATAGACATCGCTGAGCCGTCGGTAGACGACGCGATACGCATCGTGGAGGGTCTGCGCCCGAGCTACGAGAAGTTCCACGGTGTGAAGTATGCTGCGGGCGTAGTGGAGTTCGCCGTGCGCAGCGCCGCCAAGCACATACGCGACCGCTTCCTGCCCGACAAGGCAATCGACCTCATCGACGAGGCAGGTGCCTACCGCGAGACGCATCCGCTCACCACGCAGAAGCGCCAGACCGTAGACCGCCGACTCGTCACCGACATTCTCGCACGTGTCTGCAAGATTGATGCCGAAGCACTCAAGGAGCAGTCGAACGACGCGCTGCGCACGCTGGAGAGCGACATAAAGAAGGAGATATTCGGTCAGGACGAAGCTGTCGGTCGTGTGGTTGAGGCTGTGCAGATGTCGAAAGCCGGACTCGCCGACGACACCAAACCGATGGCAAGTCTGCTCTTCGTCGGTCCGACCGGCGTGGGCAAGACCGAGGTGGCGCGCGTGCTCTCCGAGCGGATGGGCATGAAGCTCGTGCGCTTCGACATGAGTGAGTACGCCGAGAAGCACGCCGTGGCTAAGCTCATCGGTTCGCCCGCAGGATACGTGGGCTACGAGGACGGTGGACTGCTCACGGCAGCCGTGCGCAAGACACCCAACTGCGTGTTGCTCTTCGACGAGATAGAGAAGGCGCACCCCGACATCTTCAACATCTTCCTGCAGATGATGGACTACGCCGCGCTCACCGACAACCACGGCGAGCGTGCCGACTTCCGCAACGCCATCATCATCATGACCTCCAACGCTGGAGCGCAGTACGCCTCGCGTGCCAGCATCGGTTTCACGGGCAGCGTGTCGCGCGGTGACGCCATGCTCACAACCGTGAAGAAGACGTTCAAACCAGAGTTCATCAACCGCCTCACCGACATCGTGGTCTTCCACGATATGTCGCGCCAGATGGCATCGCTCATACTCGACAAGAAACTCGCGCAGCTGCAGACCAAGCTCAGCGCAAAGAACGTGACGCTGCACCTCAGTGCCGAGGCACGCGAACTGCTCCTCACAAAGGGCTTCACGCCCGAGTACGGAGCGCGAGAGCTCGACCGCGTCATCGGCTCAATGCTCAAGCCGCTGTTGATGAGAGAGATTCTGTTCGGCAAACTAAAGAAGGGTGGCGATGCCGTTGTCGATGTTAAGGACGGCGCGTTGCGACTTGTGTAACATTTGTAGCAGAGAGAATGTTCGACAAATATTTCTCTGCTACAAATAAAATATGTATATTTGCAGCATCATAACATTATAAAATCTTGCTTATGACTACATTTAAGACAAAATCCCGTGAGGAACTCATCGCTGCGTTCCGAAGGGCAATTGACAGAAAGAAAGAATGGGAAGAAGAAGCCCAAAAGGAATTTGAAGAAATCCGCAATCGTGGTTTACAACTGAAATTATGAATACGCTGGATATATCCGCAATAAATACGAATGCACCATACTCTGTTTGGAACGTAGACGAATACTACTTCTTCAGAACAAAGTATGGTGCATTGTATAAGATAGGCTTTATGCCCGATGATACAATCTGGGATGAGAACGCATACCAGTTTCTTATTGTAAATGAAAACAATACAACTTCTCCAAATGACGCGCATTTGAAGGAAACCGTGTTTTGTATAATCGAGGGTTTCTTTAAGGCTAATCCTTCAATCTTGTTGTATCTGTGCGAAACAGGCGACGGTAAACAGGCTTCGCGCAATCGTTTGTTCATACGTTGGTTTAAAGAGTATTCAAGCAAGCATTTGTTCTATTTCGACACTGTGAGCATGACAGCCGAAGGTGTTGATAATTTTGCTGCTATAATTGTGCAGAAAAGCAATCCGAAACTTCAGGAGATAATAGATGAATTTAATAGTGTTGTGAGAATTCTCGCAAATAAACCCGAATAGTATTTCAACATTATGATTTACAGGATAGGCAAAGAACTGATATTCCCCCAGCCCGTAGACGTGGAGCCCGACGGACTCCTGTGCATTGGCGGCGACCTCTCCGTCGACCGCCTGCTGCTCGCATACAGTCACGGCATCTTTCCGTGGTTCTCGTTCCGCGACTACGACGAGCCGCTATGGTACTGTCCGCAGCAGCGCTTCGTCATCTTCCCCGAAGAAATACACGTGTCGCACTCGATGCGCACGCTGATTAACAAGGGCAAGTACGAGGTGTCTATCGGCGACGACTTCGACGGTGTGATACGTGGCTGCCAGAAAGCCGACGGACGCTACGACTCGGAAGGAGCGTGGCTTAGCGAGGATATAATAAACGCCTACACCGAGCTGCACCGCCAGAACCTTGCGCAGAGCGTGGAGGTGTGGGAGGGCGACCGACTCGTGGGCGGACTCTACGGCGTGACGCTCGGACGCTGCTTCATCGGCGAGAGCATGTTCTCGCTCGTGCCCAGCGCAAGCAAGCTCGCTCTAATCTTCCTCGCCGAGTTCATGCAGGAGAACGGCGGACTGATGATCGACTGCCAGATAGAGACACCGCACCTCAAGTCGATGGGCGGACGCATCATCCCCTACACCGAGTACATGAAGATACTCCAGCAAATATAGGAGGGTATGGCATCCCTGCCATACCCACGCACCCCACGTTTGTCGTTGCCACGCCCCTACGAATACGAAAAGAGCAGAACCTCGCTACCGAAGTTCTGCTCTTTTCTGTTTAATATTATGTGCGAGCCAAGCTTTTAGAAGTTGGGTGCATCAACGTCCCACCACAGGCGTTGCATTTGTGTGTCGGTAGCCGGCTTGTTGTTTGTGTCTTCGCTGAGTGCCGGTATGCCAGTAGCATTGATGTCCTCCTTCGTCTGTGGATCGTCAGATACCCACGGTATGCGGCGCATGATGTTGTCTGCCGTCTGCACCTTCGGGTCGCCAGGTTTTATTGTTCCGTCGCTATGCTCGGTGTTGAGGATAGGGAAGAGCTTCGGGTAGCCAGTGCGGCGGAGGTCAACCCACGACTCGTAGCTATACGGGAACGATGCAATGTACTTCTGTGTGATAATCTTCTCGAGCTTTGTCTCCTTAGAGTCGCCCTCGTTCCATTTCACGCCAATCTTCGTAACGCTTGGCATGTCGGGTGTCAAGCCCTGTGGGTCAACGTATGCAATACCCTTTGGAGCATCTACCTTAAGATAGTCGTCAACGTAATTCACATACTCCTTTCTTGGACTATGACGATCCTCAAGGTAGGCAGTGCGGATGCCTTGCTCGTAGAAACTCTGTGCTGTACCACCCATGTTCCATCCACGGAGTGCGCCCTCGGCACGGAGGAAGTTAACCTCAGAAACCTTCATAAGGTAGAGCGGAGGATTGCACTCGGCGAAATAAATCTTATCAAGCATAGAATAGCCTGCGTATGGGTTGTTGGCTGCTGCCTGCCACTCACCAGGAGTAACACCATTACGCATACCTACATATACACTTCCCTTAGGAGTAACGGCAGGAGCAGATGTACCAGAAACAGCCTGCTTGCTCTTTTCCAAAGCTATGCTGTTCTTTGTGAAGAGATACTTCATGTATGGGTGGTCGAGGTTCTGAAGCAGATTAATGAACGAAGCACCCATGACAATATCATTCCAACCCATAATCTCAACAAGTGGATGAGCACTACCCCAAAGAGATGGGAATAAGCCAATCTCGTCAGCCTCATTCTCAATTACACCGCCTGCTACAGCTTCCTCTGCCCATTGCTTGGCAGTTGCAGGTTCCACCTTGCTCATGTGTATCGCCATACGGAGCTTCAAAGAGTTGGCAAAGCGAATCCAGACACTGAGGTCTGAAGCGTCAGTATAGTCAGAAGAGAGCAACTGCACGCGACTTAGGATAATCCTTCCAATTTGCTTTTTATAAGCTTCAGAGCGGTGGTCTTTGTAATATTTGAAGCACGCGATGGCGGCATCTATATCGGCTTTGACTTGATAGTAGATGTCTTTCAATCTGTCGTACACGAAGTGTGACTCTTCAACACAATTTTTGTGGTCGTTGTAAGGCATCGGACCGAAGAGGTCAACATTCTCGATAGCCGAGTAGTTGAAGAGCATGAGATAGATAGCCTTCAACTCAGGTATGTAGTCTATCTTCGATGCGTTCAGAGTTGGAGCCATATCGGATTTCATCGCATAGAAGCTTGAACCTGGACCACCTATAGAACCCTTACACAAGTCGTATGTAGAGCGCAGTGTGAAGTTAGAGTACGGGAAGTCAGAGTGAGGTACGCAGAAGTACTGCACGTAGCAGTCTGGACCGAGGTTATAGGCGAACTGATAAGCGTATGCTTGAGATGGGTTATCATCTTTAACAGCACGCATGCCATATACAGCCTTAAGCGCAGAACCCAGTTGAGTGCGCATATCTCTTGTAGCCTGCTTCACTTCCTCGTCTGAAATCTCCTTTTTATAGTCAATCTTTATCTCTCCAATGGTTTTTGCTACCCAATCGAAGGATACGTTGTCTACGTTTTCGAAATATTCGTATTTACCAAACATTTGATGAGATACACCCACATAGTTCTCTGTGTTATTTAGCCTATATAAATTCGATACGTCGAATTTGGTGCTTGTGCCATCTTTTTGGTTTATGGTTGCTGTTCCTTTGTATACTACTCGTTGTGCATTAGCTTCTGCCACGCCCATTCCGAGCATTGCTGCGAGCGCAAGGGTGAAAATGGTTGATGTCTTCTTTTTCATAATAGTAGTAGCATTTAGTTTTTAGCTATTTTTACAACATTCTTTCCGGCACGCACGATGTATGTGCCGTTGGCGAGATTGTCGAGTTCAATGACAACAGTGTCACCGTCAGCCTTTACCACAGTCTGCACCTGCGTGCCGTCGGTGCGGAACACGCCCACTGCGCCTTTAGCCCCACGCACAACGATGCGGTTGCCCTGCACGTTCATGCCCGTCTGTATGTCGGCTACTGACTCAACATCTGTAGCCTCGTCAGAGAAGAAGTATTTCTTCACCTCTTGTTTGTTGAAATTCAAATCTGTTTGTCCTGCTACGGGGTTGTAGAACTTCACAATCAGTTTTGTACGATTGAAAGATACGGCTGGTTGCGTGCTTAGTAGCAAACTCTGTTCGCTGCCGTCGGCGAAAACAAGGGTCATGTATTTGGCTGCCGAAGCAGGCAGCATACACGATGCACCAAATAATAGTGTTAGTAATAGCTTTTTCATAATCAGTCGTTGTTTAATTATTAATAGTTTTTATGAGTTGTTGGTTTGTTATAGGATATGTTTAAACATTACATTAGTCAGATGCAAATATATATATAATTATGTAAACATAAAACTTTTATTGTACTTTTTTCTATTTTACGACTCAAGATTACATGTTTTTCAGTCCGCACCGACCGACGCAGACATCCGCATCGACCGACGCAGACATCCGCATCGACCGACGCAGACATCCGCACCGACCGACGCAGACATCCGTATCGACCGACGCAGACATCCGCACCGACCGACGCGGATGCTATATGGCGTACTTTGATGCGCCCAAAGTAGCGTTTTGTGATTAATGTTTTGTAACTTTGCATGTGTATAAAACCACTATAACTAAAAACAACCCCAATCGTTGTGATAAACCGCAAACTGTTTGCCCAATTCCTATAAATAGTGTACCTTTGTAGGTTGATAGGAAACAAAAACAAACAGGAAATAAAAATAAACAAGATATGGGAAAGATAATTCTTACGGGCGACCGTCCAACAGGTAAGCTCCACTTGGGTCACTACGTTGGCTCGCTCCGCCGCCGCGTCGAACTGCAGAACGCTGGCGATTTCGACCGTATGTTCGTCTTCATGGCTGACGTGCAGGCTCTCACCGACAATGCAGACAACCCCGAAAAAATTCGCCAGAACATCATTGAGGTGGCTCTCGACTACCTCTCGGCTGGTCTTGACCCCGAAAAGTGCACGCTCTTCATACAGAGTCAGATACCGGAGCTCGCCGAGCTTACTACATATCTGATGAACCTCATCACCGTGTCGCGCGTGCAGCGCAACCCGACCGTGAAGACCGAGATAAAGATGCGCAACTTCGAGGCTAACATTCCGCTCGGCTTCTTCTGCTACCCCGTGAGCCAGGCTGCCGACATCGCTCTGTTCAAGGCTACAACCGTGCCTGCAGGCGAAGACCAGGAGCCGATGATTGAGGTGACACGCGAGCTCGTGCGCCGCTTCAACCAGACATACAGCGAGGTGCTCGTGGAGCCGGAGATCATGCTGCCCGAGAACGCTACGGCACGCCGCCTGCCAGGCACCGACGGCAAGGAGAAAATGTCGAAGTCGCTCGGCAACTGCATCTACCTCTCTGACTCGGCTGCTGAGGTGTGGAAGAAGGTGAAGAAGATGTCGAACGGTGCACCGCGCATGAGCATGGACGAGCCGGGCAACCTCGAAGGCAACGCCGTGTTCACATATCTTGAGGCGTTCAGCACACCCGACGACTTCGCTGAGTTCTGGCCCGAGTACAAGACTCTCGAGGAGCTGAAGGACCACTACGTGCGTGGCGGCATCGGCGACGGCACAACGAAGAAGTTCCTCAACAACGTGCTCAACAAGATGCTCGAGCCAATCCGTGAGCGTCGCGCCGAGTACGAGAAGGATATTCCCGAAATCTATAACATCCTGCGCAAGGGTTCGGAGGCTGCGCGCGAGACTGCCGCTCAGACAATGGACGAGGTGCGCCGCGCAATGCAGATCGACTACTTCAACGACGCTGCGCTCATTCAGCAGCAGGCAGAGAAGTTCCGCAAATAAAAAGGAGGGTATGGCATCCTTGCCATACCCACACACCCACCTTTTGATGAGTGGTGTAGCTTGGGCAGCGTGGAGGATGTGTCAAAACTCAATCAATGCGGGCTGAAAGCCCAGCACCACATAGCCCAGGGCAGCGCCCTGGGTATTTTGTATTCCTAAAGAACAATGCGCCCTGCAAGGGCAACACCTTAATAATTAAGCTTTTGCCCTTGCAGGGCGTAAGGCTCGTGTGTACCTTTTAACCCAGGGCGCTGCCCTACCCTTTATACACATCTTTTGTTCTTTGAAATCATTGGAATTCTGTATAT